>Ga0334885_1001898_pt1 | contig 23358 bp, 22 predicted proteins | sample GraSluR1_MG_8_FD_207233 | JGI IMG/M metagenome (GOLD analysis project Ga0334885, IMG submission 207233) | Sludge microbial communities from methane-producing bioreactor in Wageningen University, Netherlands - Granular Sludge_31_05-R1 | ecosystem: Engineered > Bioreactor > Anaerobic >...
CGATAGAGATAGAAGCAATAAAGCCGTATGACGCAATACTGATCGGCGACCCGCAATTGGCGAGGGGAGTTGAAGCAACACTTGAAAACGCTCGTGCGCACAACATACCTGTCGAATACCTTCCAACGGTTGTCGAACAGACTCTTTATAGAATACCCTTGCCCATTCTAATGCAATTCAGAGACTACTACGAAGTGCTATTCTCAGAAGCGCGATACTCAAGAAGAATAAGAGTCATCGACCTTGTCTTCTCTGTCACGCTTTTCATACTCGCACTGCCTTTTGCAGTCTTCGCTACTCTTCTGATACTTATCAGAGACGGGAGACCTCTACTATACAGACAGAGAAGAATCGGAATGGGTGGAAAGCAATTCGACGTCTACAAATTCAGAACAATGCAAGAACACAAAGAACAGGACGGCGAGCTCATGAGTGCCTATATAACAAAGAGCGGCGCCATACTCCGAAAGACAAGACTGAATGAAATTCCCCAAATCATAAATGTTATGAAAGGCAATATAAGCCTTGTAGGTCCCAGACCGGATCTTCCGATTTTCTACGATCAGTGGTCGAAAGAAATTCCTTTTTATCGCAGTCGGTTTCTCGTCCCTTCGGGTGTCACAGGTCATGCCCAGGTTCTCTATAAATACGCCGATACCAAAGAAGAATATGAGCGCCGACTGGAGTATGATCTATATTATGTCAAGAATTATGATTTCAGGCTGTATTTAGCTACTCTACTTAGAACAGCCGAAACCATGATCTTTAGAAGGGGTGCTAAGTAGTGAGAGAAGTCCTTATATCGAACGTCGAGAAATGGCTAACGCCTCACCTTGAAAGAACCTTCAAGATAAAATACACCGAACAGCTGAAACACTCGCACTTCACAGCCTTTGACCCCGAGAGCCCTTACATAATCGGTTTTGAGTATATCGGGGAGTTTACAGATATCGGCTCGCTCGGGGACGTCTTACACATGGCCGCCCAGACCGGAAGGCTCAAGACGATAATCTACCTCTCATCTTACGGAGTGTATTGCCCAAAAAAGAAACTCTTCAGCGAAGATGACATCGTCTGCCCAAAGAACTTCGTCGGCACGAGATCGGCAATACTCGAAGACATTCTAGTCTATCTCGCAAATCGCTACTCACTAAACCTGACGACTCTGAGGCTCTTCAACCCATACGGCCCGTACCAGCTGTCGCCTTACGTCGTCCCGACAGTCCTCGAAAAGATAGCGACCGAAGGCACGGTCAATATAGGAGATTCAGAGAAAGTCCGCGATTTCTTCTATGTCTCCGATCTCATAGACCTGATAAAACTCATTCTAGAAAAAGACCCGAAGGGAATAGACATATACAACGTCGGCTCAAGCGTACCGACCTCTATAAGCCAGCTAATAGTCAAAGCCCAGGAAGTCACTGGCGGGAGCTGCGATGTACTCTTCGACGCGACGAAACTCCGCGAAGAATACGACTACGACTACGCAGTAGCAGACATAACCAAAATAAAGAAAGAGCTCGGCTGGGAGCCAAAAGTCAGCCTCGAAGAAGGCCTTGCATTGACTTACCAGTGGATACTCGGCAGGAGTGGTAAGTAATGTTCAAATACGGGTTTATCATGGCCGGAGGACAGGGCAAGAGGTTAAAGCCCCTCACCTCTGCCATTCCAAAGCCCCTGCTCCCGGTGGGAGATAAACCCATTATCCAGTTCATAATTGAACACATGAAAGACTCGGGAATAAACGACATCTTTATCTCTGTCAACTACAAAAAAGAGATAGTCAAATCCTTCCTTAGAGACGGCTCGAGATACGGCGTAAAGCTGACCTATATAGAAGAGATACAACAGACGGGAACTGCGGGCTCTCTCGCGCTTCTCCCGGAAGACTTCGATGACAAGATCCTCGTCTCTAACGGCGACCTCATATCCGACGTCGATTACAACACAATAAACGACCTCCTGACAGAATACGACCTAGTCTTAACGGGTATCGAAAAACAGGTCCCCGTAGATTTCGGAGTGCTCCAGGTAAACGGCACGCCCGAACTGCTCGGCTGGGAAGAAAAGCCAAAGCTCAAATACATAATAAACGGCGGGATCTACGGAGTCTCTAAAAAAGTGATAGGCTATATAAGAAAGAAAATACCAAAAAACCAGCATATAGACATGCCCACCTTATGGGGCATGATGAAAGAAGACGGCATGAAACTCGCAGTCCATATCCATAAAGGCAAATGGCACGACGTCGGAAGAATGGAAGACTATATGGCGCTCACAGGAAACGGAGAGGAAAGCAGTTGAAAGCATTAGTCACCGGAGCAGCCGGCTTCATAGGCTCGCATCTAGCAGAATATCTGACTCAAAAAGGCTTCCAAGTCAAAGCCTTCGTCCGCTACAACTCTAAAAGCAACTGGGGCTGGCTCGAAGAATCACCCTATAAAGACAAAATAGAAGTCTATACAGGAGATATAAGAGACTTCGATTCAGTAAAAGACGCGATGAAAAACATAGACGTCGTCTTTCATCTGGCCGCCCTTATAGGCATACCTTACTCATATATCTCTCCTCTTGCATATATAAAGACCAATATCGAGGGAACATACAACGTATTGCAGGCGGCGAGAGAACTCAACACCCAGAAAGTGATCCACACATCAACGAGCGAAATATACGGCACGGCCCAGTACGTCCCGATAGACGAGAAACACCCCGTCAACCCGCAGTCGCCTTACGCGGCGACGAAATCGGGAGCAGACCAGCTGGCGCTGACATTTCACCGCTCGTTCGGCCTGCCCGTATCCGTAATAAGGCCGTTCAACACATTCGGCCCGAGACAGTCGGCCAGGGCCGTGATCCCGACGATCATCTCACAGTTGTTTGCCAGAAAGAAGAGTATAAAGCTCGGCAACCTCGAGGCTACAAGAGACATGAACTACGTGCTCAACACCTGCGAGGGCTTTTGCCACGTCGGCCTTCACGAAAAGAGCACGGGAGAAGTCATAAACCTCGGCTCGAACAGAGAGATAACTATAAAAGACCTCGCCCACCTGATCGCGAGCCTCATGAACAAAGAGCTCAAAATAGAGATAGACGACCAGAGAATAAGACCCGAAAAGAGTGAAGTCGAAAGGCTCCTGTGCAACAGCAACAAGGCAAAAGAACTCACAGGCTGGGAACCGAAACACACGCTCGAAGAAGGCCTGAAAGAAACGATCAAATGGCTTAAGAATAACATGGAGTACTATAAACCCGACATATATAACGTATAAAGGATGTTTTGAATGAAGGTAGTCATCACCGGTTCTGAGGGAATGGTTGGAGGAAGATTGCAGAAAGCGTTAGAAGCCAGAGGCTTCGAGCTAGTCTGTACTAACTTCGACCTTGCAGAACTGGAGTATCCCGACCTGAAACTGGATGAAGAATACCTGGTAATACATGTGGCAGGCGAAAAGAGCAACAACCCGGCCGCATTGTCCAGAAACAATGTGCTTGCAACGAATTTCGTTATAGACAACCTTTGCAGTCAAGAGCTGTGCAAAGGACTGATATACTTCTCCAGCATCGCGGTCTTTGGCATTCAAGACGAAGTGATAACCGAAAAAAGCGAAAAGAAACCTGATAACTTCTACGGCTTCTCAAAGCTGATCTGTGAAAACCTAATTCAAACCAAAATTAAAGACAAAACAACAGTGATAGTAAGACCGACCAACATCATAGCTCCAAATACTAGCACACTCATAGGCCAGATAGTTAATTCGATACTCACCGGAGAAACCTTCGAAGCCTGGGAGTCTAGTCTGGTAACTAAACGCGATTATGTCTGGATAGATGATGTCGTGGATGGAGTCGTCAGACTCACCGAAATGATCCATGCCGATAGCCTGAGCGGCAGTAATGAGGTCAACTTCTGCATGGGTAAATCATATAGTTTGAAAGAAATCATAGACACGACAGAGAAGATAACAGGAAAGAAGCTTAGATTGATAGTGACCGACTCGAAGGCTTTCAGGGGAAGAGATTTGAATGTCGATACTATAAAAGAGAAAGCCCTGTTTGGTCGCTCTCTGAGTAAAACCTCACTGGAAGATTCCATAAATGTGCTTCATAAATCGATTTTCAGAGATCCAGACAAAGAAGCAAAATCAACCAATTGGGGAAGTGGAGATAGATGAAAATACTTCTTATAACTCAAGAAGACCCTATATATGTGTCGGAATTCTGGGATGAGTTCGTTTCAAGACAAGATGAATTGAAATCTCATAACATAGAAATCGAAGCGCTTGTATCACTTGAACCATTAGGAAAATCCAAGAAGAAAGATCTTTTTAAGCGTATATATGGGATGTACGGTTTAGCTGGAACAGCAAAGATTGCGATGAAATACCTTAAGGCTCGCAAAAACAAGAGAGATATTAAGTATTATGCTGAGAAAATGGGAGTTAGGTTTATCAACAGACCGAAGATACATTCGGAAGAGTTTCTGAGAATTGCGGGGAACACAGACATTATAGTTTCGGCAGCGGCTTCAAGAAGGTTCAAGAAGAAACTACTGGAAGCACCACGGATCGGATGCGTGAACATTCATAGTGGTCCCCTTCCGAAGTACCAGGGTATGATGCCCGTCTTCTGGCAATTGAAAGACGGAAAAGAAACTATAGGTATAACGATATTCAAAATGAATGAAGAGCTAGATGCAGGAGAAATTCTCGTTCAGAGATATGTAGATGTTTCCGATTGCAGGACACTTGACGCAGCAATACGGAAGACAAAGAAAGCCGGGGCAGCAATGATGCTGGACTTACTATGCAATTTTGAGAAATTCTCAAACGACCAGAAATCAAGCAATGAGTCGGAAGCAACCTATTTTACTTTTCCTGATAGAAAGGCAGTTAAAGAGTTCTTGAAAACAGGAAGAAGACTTATATGAAACAAGTCTGTTTATCGTTTGATATAGAAGACTGGTTCCAAGTGGAAAACTTGAGAGGTGCTTTTCCACCTGAGAGCTGGGATAAAGCAGAATTGCGCGTAGAAAAAAACACCAGACGAATTTTAGACATATTAGACGAGAAGAACATAAAGGCAACTTTCTTTATTCTCGGCTGGATAGCAGAAAGAGTTCCGGGATTAGTTAAAGAGATATTTTCACGGGGTCATGAAGTAGCATCACATGGATATAATCACCAACTTAATTATAATCTTAATACTGAAACATTGAGAAAAGATCTCGAGAAGTCAAAGAAACTCCTTGAAGATATAACTGGTATAGAAGTAATTGGTTATAGAGCTCCAACATTTTCAATAACCGATGAAGTAATGACTATGTTGAAAGAACTTGGATATAAGTATGACTCTAGTTTGAATGATTTCCCGCTTCACGATCGATACGGGAAGTTATCCGGAGAAAAAAGCAATGGGCCTTATTTGCATTCATCAGGTATTGTCGAGATTCCGATGCCTCTTGTAAGGATTTTTGGAAAGAGTATACCGATATCAGGTGGAGGTTATTTCAGACTACTACCCTTTGCAGTTTTCAAGAGACTAGTTAAAAGGTATCTGAAACAAAATGATCTTTATGTTTTTTATATGCATCCATGGGAAATAGACAAAGAGCAACCTAGAATAAAAAATGTGAAGCTGACAAATAGAATACGCCACTATACTGCTATTGAGAAAACCGCGAACAGATTAAGGGTACTAATAGATGAAGTGCCTTTTTCTTATGAGAGAATAGACTCAATTTGCTCAAATATATCGATAAGGGGTGAAAGATGAATATATTACTTTTGACGAACTACTTTCCTCCAGAAATCGGTTCGGCACCTCATCTGTACTATGACCTCGCTAAGGAATTAGTAAGAAAAGGTCATAGAGTTATGTGTCTTACAGGGACACCTAGATACAACGTTGCACCAGAAATAATAGATGCGTATTCGAAGAAGAAAAAAGAAGTAATCAATGAAAATATGGAAGGTATAGATGTGGTAAGAGTGAAACTCCCATATGTGCCTCGATCGGGAAAAATCAAACGTGGTCTTGAGCATCTAATAATTCAAAATCGACTGTCTAATCATATAGACTCGCTTCCTTACAAACCCGATGTCATGCTGATATATTCTCCCCCACTTACTTTAGGAAAGACAGGGATAAAAATAAAAAAAAGATTTGACTGTAAAATGGTTTTCAACGTCCAAGATCTTTTCCCCCAAGAGCTGATAGATGTCGGGTTATTGAAAAATAAAATAATCATAAAGTATTTTCAGAGAATGGAAAGGCATATATATACTTTCGCCGATAAAATCACCGTACATTCTGAGAAAAATAAAGAACACGTAGAACGAGTACTGGGAATCGACGCCAAAGAAAAGGTGGAAATAGTTGAAAACTGGATCGACATTAATGCAGTAACACCGGGTTCGAAAATAAACGCTTTTTCTACTGACCATGACCTCAAAGAGAAATTTGTTGTATCATTTGCAGGTACTTTGGGCCACTTTCAAGATATTGAAGTAATAATAAGAGCAGCTAATGAATTGAAGAACAACGAGGATATTCTATTTGTCATAGTTGGCGATGGGATCAGGAAAAAGGAGAGTAATGAACTAATTTCAAATCTGGGACTTGTAAACATCAAAATGATACCGATGGTAGAAAGAGACAAATATCCTGAGATTCTATGGAGCTCAGATATCTCATTGGTGACACTAAATCCAGAATTACATACACCGCCTGTGCCATCAAAGATTCTGAGCATAATGTCTGCTGGAATACCTATAATTGGCGTCATGAATCTTGAAGGAGATGGACCACGTCTAATTGAGAATGCTCATGCTGGTTTAGTTTTCAAAGCTGGCGATTATCTTGGTTTAGCAGATGGAATTCTTGAATTGTATAATAACAAAGCAAATCGAGAAAAATTTGGTAATAATGGCCGTGAATATGTAGAAAAACATCTTTCAGCTGTTAATGCGGCAGAACGCTATGAAAGACTTTTCGAAAAATTGAATCGATTTGATTGATATCCGGAGGTAACAATGTTCAAAAACAAAACCCTTTTAGTCACCGGTGGTACCGGCTCTTTTGGAAACGCAGTCGTAAGGCGTTTCCTTAAAACAGAGATAAGTGAGATCCGCATATTCAGTCGTGACGAGAAGAAACAGGACGATATGCGAAAGCTCTACAACAACGACAAGCTCAAGTTCTATATAGGAGATGTGCGCGATTATAACAGCATCGAATCTGCTCTCAGAGGAGTGGATTTTGTTTTCAGCGCGGCGGCGCTGAAACAGGTCCCCTCCTGTGAGTTCTTTCCACTCGAGGCTGTCAAAACGAACATTCTCGGAACGGAAAACACACTCAACGCCGCAATAGCCAACGGCGTGAAGAAAGTTATCGTACTAAGCACTGACAAGGCAGTCTATCCAATAAACGCCATGGGTATGACCAAAGCACTCATGGAAAAGGTTATGGTAGCTAAATCCAGAACGATCTCAGAGAACAAAACCGTTCTCTGCGGTACGAGATACGGCAACGTCATGGCCTCCAGAGGCTCGGTTATTCCTCTATTTATCGAACAGATCAAAGCCGGAAAGTCGCTTACAATTACCAACCCGAACATGACACGCTTCATGATGAGCCTGGACGATGCAGTCGATCTCGTACTCTATGCTTTCAAACACGGCAACCAGGGAGATATCTTTGTGCAGAAAGCTCCGGCCGCAACGATAAAGACACTCGCCGAAGCCCTTGTAGAGCTCTTCGAGACAGACAACAAGATCCAGATAATCGGCACACGCCACGGAGAGAAGATATACGAGAGTCTCCTGACCTCTGAAGAGAAAGTCATAGCCGAAGACCTCGGAGACTATTACAGAGTCCCGGCAGACACGAGAGATCTGAATTACTCGAAGTACTTCGAAAAGGGAGAACTTCTCTCAGACAACATAGAGCCCTATACATCTCACAACACCGAGAGACTGGATAAAGAAGGAATGAAAGAACTCCTTCTCAAACTCGATTATGTACAGGAAGAGCTGAAATCATGGAAGGCGGTAAAGAGATGAGAAAGATACTCATCACCGGCAATGAAGGCTTTGTAGGAAAGAACCTTCAGGTACAGCTCAGAAGAAGGGGAGATATCGAGATCATCCCCTTCGACAAAGAACACTCTCTCGATTACCTGAAAGAGTCAGTAGATAAGGCCGATTTCATCTTCCATCTTGCCGGCGAAAACCGCCCGAAAGACCCTGAAGACTTCATGAAAGTCAACAAAGGACTTACGGAAACTCTCGCAGAGCTCGCAGCCAAAACAGGAAGAAAGATCCCGATAGCATACACTTCTTCGATCCAGGCAGAACTCGACAACGAATACGGAAAGAGCAAGAAGGCAGCAGAAGATGCGTTGATCGAATACAGCAAATCAACCGGTTCGCCTGTTTGCATCTTCAGATTCCCAAATCTCTTTGGCAAATGGTCGAGACCGAATTACAACTCCGTAGTCTCTACCTTTTGCTACAACATCTCGCATGACCTTGAAATAACTATCTCGGATGAAAAGAGAGAGCTTGAGCTGACATACATAGACGATGTAGTGAACGCTTTCAATCAATTACTCGACATCGAACTCGATCCAAAAAAGCACTTCTACCCGGTGGAGAAATCATTCAAAATTACTCTAGGTGATCTGGCGAAGAAGATATATAGCTTCAAGGAGATGAGAGAGACATCTATACTACCCGATCTCTCGGATGAATTCACGAAAGATCTGTATTCTACATATCTCTCTTATCTCGAGAAAGACGACTTCTCATACAAGATCGAGATGAAAACCGACAACAGGGGAATGCTCTTCGAGCTTCTCAAATCCCCTCACTTCGGCCAGATCTTTGTATCCACAACCAAACCGGGAATAACCAGAGGAAACCACTACCACGACACGAAAGTCGAGAAGTTCTGCGTGATCTCCGGCAAGGCAGATATCAAATTCAGACACATATTGAACAACGAAATAATCTCCTACAAAGTCTCGGGAGAAAAGATAGAAATAATAGACATCCCCCCGGGATACACACACTCAATAGAAAACATAGGAGACACAGAAATGATCACACTCTTCTGGGCGAATGAAGTGTTTGATGCAAGTAAGCCGGATACGTACTACGAAAGCGTCGATGGACAAGCATAACTGCATAAAGGCAGAAAAGCGTAATTACGCCCTTACGCCATTAAGCTTTTAAGCAATTACGCTTTTACGCAGTTAAGCTATTATGCCTTTGAGCCATTACGCAATTACGCTCTTAAGCCTTTACGCTTTTATGCCCTTACGCCCTTAAACGAGGTCTCCCATGAAAACCAGTTTCAGCGGTCTTGAAGTTTGGAAAGAAGCTTTTGATTTCACAATCGAGGTTTACAGAATCACCGGGAAATTCCCGAAAGAAGAGAAATACGCTTTGACAAGTCAACTGAAGAGATCTGCTTCATCTGTACCGGCAAACATAGCTGAAGGAAGAGGAAGAGGAGGAAACAAAGAGTTTTGTAGATTTCTATACATTGCTCGTGGCTCATTAGAGGAAAGCAAGAGCCATCTGTTACTGGCAGAAGGACTTGGCTACATAGATGAATCGGATATAATGGGTTTAGAAGACAAAACAGAACGGCTAGGAGCAATGCTCAACAACCTAATTGTCCGATTACAGAAGTCTATTTAGCCTTTTAAGCTATTACGCAATTATGCTTTTAAGCTCTTTTGCCTTTACGCTCTTTTGTACTTTTATGCACTTATGATCTTAAGCTTTTATGCTCTTTTGCCTTTACGCTCTTTTGTACTTTTACGCCGTTATGCTATTAAGCCTTTATGCATTCACCAGGAGGACCTTATATGAAACGAACTAAAGTTGTTACTATTGTAGGTACTCGCCCCGAAATCATCCGCCTTTCGGCAACGATAAAGGCCTGTGATAAGTATTTCGATCATATACTAGTTCATACAGGCCAGAACTGGGATTATACGTTGAACGAGATCTTCTTCCAGGAACTTGAGATAAGAAAGCCTGATTACTTTCTCAACGTCCCGGGAAAGCATCTTGGCGAGACGATGGGGAATATTATCAGCGCCGCTTATGAAGTCCTTCTGAAAGAGAAGCCCGAAGCGCTTCTGATACTTGGCGATACAAATAGCGCTCTTAGCGCTATTCCCGCTAAGAGATTGAAGATCCCCATATTCCATATGGAAGCGGGAAATAGATGCTTCGATCAAAACGTCCCTGAAGAGATAAACAGAAAGATAGTCGATCATATAAGCGACATAAACCTTCCATACACAGAGCACAGCAGAAGATATCTCCTCTCTGAAGGCTTCAGAAAGGAGCATATTTTCGTCACCGGCTCTCCAATGCCTGAAGTCTTGTATCACTACATGGATAAAATAGACAACAGCGATGCTCTTGAAAGGCTGAACCTTGAAGTGGGAAAGTATATCCTTGTAAGCGCCCATAGAGAAGAGAACCTGGATATAGAGAAGAACTTCAACGAAGTAGTGAACACGCTGAACACAGTAGCCGAAGAGTTCAAACTACCTGTGATCTACTCGACCCATCCCAGGAGCTGGAAGAAGATAGAAGAGAAGGGAGTCAAATTCAATCCACTCATAACCAATCTAAAACCCTTCGGCTTCTTCGACTACAACAAGCTCCAGAAGAAGGCATACTGTGTTCTATCTGATAGCGGTACACTCAGTGAGGAATCATCTATTCTTGGTTTCCCTGCAGTCCTTTTCAGAACGAGTACCGAAAGACCAGAAGTGCTCGACAAAGGCTCTATAGTCATTGGCGGAATAAAAGCCCGAGGAGTAGTCAACGCAATAAGTATCGCAAGAGAAAGCTTCGATAATGAAGAAAGAGCTCCTTTTTCACCGGACTATCTGGACAGGAATGTATCACTTAAAGTTGTGAAGGTTATTGAGAGCTATGTGAAGATAATAAGCAGAGTAATTTGGGGTACAGAATAATCATAGATCATTGGAGTATTTTTCATTATGAGGAATAATGATACCTTGGATATTATGTTTTTGGGTGGATTATTTCCCAAGGCACTGGAAAATGAAATAATTGCGAAAAGCAAGAGCACGATCCAATATGCAGCAAATGCAGTTCAGTGGAGTTTAGTTAAGGGTTTTAATCAAGTTGCTGGATCTATCATAGTCCTTACTGCTCCTTTTGTTGGGGTCTTTCCTACTGGATACAAGGATCTCTTTGTCAAGTCTGTAAAATGGCGTCACGTACAGGGAGCTAATAACAAAGCGGTTGGATTCTGTAATCTCTTTGGAGTTAGACAGCTATCAAGAGGGCTTTCGTTGTCTAAAGAATCAAAGAAGTGGGCAAGACGAAAATCAGGCAAGAAAAAGATAATGATAGTATACTCTATGCATACACCTTTTCTGTATGCTGCGGTAAAAGCCAAAAAACTGGATCCAAATATCCATGTTTGCTTGATTTGCCCAGACTTACCGCAGTATATGAACCTGAAAGCAAAAAGAAGCCTCGCATATAGGATACTCAAACCAGTTGATGTTGCTATTATCAACAGGCTCTTAGATTCGGTTGATTCTTTTGTATTCCTGACTAAATATATGGCTGAACAGGTTAATCTAAAAGGAAGGCCTTGGATTGTTATGGAAGGAATTGTTGATACAGAAGAATTAGAGGAGTCAGATTTGACCAATCAGAAAAAGAAGGAACATCTAGAGAAAGTTGTTCTCTATACTGGGACTTTAGATTTTGCTTATGGAATAGGCGATCTTTTGAAAGCATTTGAAATGATCGAAGATGATGATATCCATCTGTGGATATGTGGTGCTGGCGAGGCTGAGAAAAAGGTAAGAATAGCAGCATCGAAAGACAAGAGAATAAAGTATTTTGGGCAAGTTCCAAGAAGTGAAGTACTCAGGCTTCAAAGAGAAGCTGATCTATTGGTGAATCCGCGTAATGACAAAGGAGAATTTACGAAGTACTCTTTCCCTTCTAAGCTTATGGAATATATGTTGTCAGGAACACCGGCGTTGATACACAGGTTACCTGGTATTCCTGATGAGTATTTTGAATATGTTTTTGAGATAAATGAGAATACTCCTGAAGGGCTTTCGAAAAGCATAAAAGAGGCGCTATTAGTAATAGGTAAAGGAAATTCTTTGATTGGAGACAAGGCAAGAGATTTCGTCCTATTGAATAAAAGAAATGACTGGCAAGCGGAAAGAATACTGAATCTTATTATAAATGAATAATCCAACAATCAACAAACAGTTTAAGCAATAGATATAAGGGTGGACCAAATTCATGACCCTGTGGATTCTTCAAAAAGATTGCAACATTGAGTTAGTTGTAGTTGATTCAATGATATTCGTGTTCACTCAGACAAGGATTATGGTTGTACAATAACCGAGATGGTCTTTCAGAAGCTAGATACAAGAAAGCCAGATTATTTCCTAAATTGTCCTGGAAAAGCACTTAGGAAAGATAAACGAGAATATTATCAAAACCATTATGATCAGCTGGATAGAAAGGTATTATTTTCTCTTGTAGAGGTTTTTTTGGCGACTGTCGAGAAATAACAGACTCTCTCTGTTTCGAGCATTGATTCTAATAATGAACTTGGTTTGGGTAGTATATACTCTCTTGATAGGAGAATTAAAATGAGAATAGATAAAAAGCTAGTTCTTGTATTTCTCATTATTTTTATAAGTTTTTCTCCACTCCTTTCAAATATGTACAAAGCATTTGCTTTGTTAGGCTTGACAGTGATTGTCTTTTTCAACTTTAGTAATAAATCAAATAAAAACTTTATGGCACTTTTTATTATTGAAATAATACTTTTGTCTAATGCGACGTTAGATTTATTTAAAATAGAGGAAATCGGAGAATATAGTATTCTAAATATGTATTTTCCATTATGTATTTTGTTTGGTTATATAGTTAGCAATAAGTTTAATATTAATAATTATTTAATATACATTCATAGAATTGTTTTGATTATTGCACTTTTTTCACTAGTTGGAGTTACTGTATATACATACTTGCCTCAGATTGTTTTTGCCCTTCCGGAGTATGTGTATATGCACACTAGGCATCGAACAGCATTCATCTTCAATGTCTTAACTATTGGGCGTTATGTAATACAAAGAAATGCCGGAATTGCTTGGGAACCTGGGGCTTTTCAGTTGCTTCTCAATGTTGGGTTGTATTCATATATAAAATTCTGTAAAGGCAAAAACCTCTTCGTTATAATAGTATATTTGCTTGCAATAGTTAGTACTAGATCTACTACTGGACTGATTATATTCGCAATTAATTACATGATCTTGTTGATTGAGAATAGAGAAAGTAGAGCAATTAGATGGTTTTCGCTTCTAGTTATTGTGGTTTTTGCGAACGAAATACGAGAATTGATAGAATATAATCTTTCCTACAAAATAAATTTCGAAGCGGTTGGGTTTAATTTTAGATTTTCTCCAATGATTCAAGCATATATCTCTGGGAAGAGCAACCTGTTTGGTTTAGGAAATAGCCAGTATAAACTCCTCTATGAAGATCTTGGCATCGGGAGTTTTGACTCGTTTTCACAGATATTCGTAAGATACGGTTATTTTCTCACGCTTATGATTATTATAAGGCTATTTAAACTCATTAAGCGCTATTTCCCTTTGTTCGTGATTATAGCATTTACCTTTATTAGCCAAACGATTTGGTTCTTCCCTTTTATTACACCATTCTATTTTTTCACATTGGATCGTGAGGAGGGAAAAGATGAAGATATTATGGTTAACAAACGTTCCACTACAAGAAGCATCGGTACTCTTAAAATCTGAACCTATATACTCTGGCGGATGGCTAGAGACGTCTTCTGAGCAAATCATAGAAAAAGATGACACTGAGCTTTTGGTTCTGTTTCCCATGGATATTAGGTTTTATAAGAAAAGCAGTAAAAAGGAATTTTCTGGAAGAAAGATTAAGTTTCTGATGTTTCCATCTTCAAAGAACAAAGAGATTCGAGAAAACACTGAGAGCCCGTTCTTTATGAGTATCATCGAAAGATTTCGGCCAGATTTGGTGCATATTTTTGGGACAGAGCTGCCACATTCACTTATGATGGCCAATGTATGTAATAGCACTAGTACAAAATTCGTGGTCTCCTTACAAGGAATAGTCTCGATTATCTCAAAGGTTATTAGATCCGATTTGCCTGATTCTGCGGTTAAAGGATTCACATTTAGAAATCTTGTCAGGAGAGATAGTGTAAGAGGATTAGAAAAGCTCTATTCAAAATTAGGAAAGAACGAGAGGGCGACACTACAAAGAAGTAAGCATGTGATTGGAAGAACTACTTTTGATAGAGCTTTCGTTTCTCAAGTTAATCCCAAAGCTACTTATTATTATTGCAATGAGTCTATGAGAGCTTCATTCTACAAATACCGATGGAGCCTTGAAAATTGTGAAAGACACTCTATCTTTATGAGCCAGGGACACTATCCAATAAAAGGACTTCATTATGCAATTGAGGCCATGCCACTTATTCTAAAAGAGTTCCCAAATTCAAAGTTGTATGTTGCCGGGAAAAATGTCGTGGAGAATGAGACCATAAAAGAAAAACTGAGAGTAACGTACTACGGCAGATATATCGCAAATCTAATATGCAAATTGAATCTTGAGAAAAAGGTAATATTCACTGGGCCACTAGAAGAAGAGAAAATGGTTTTAAGATTAAAAAGCTCACATGTCTTTATTTGTCCATCATCTATAGAAAATAGTCCAAACTCTCTTGGAGAGGCAATGACTGTTGGAGTGCCATGTGTAGCTTCGTATGTAGGAGGAATACCTGATTTGATTGAGCATAAAAAGGAAGGATTCTTATATCAAGCAAATCTGCCACATATGCTAGCGCATTACGTTTGTACTTTATTTGAGAACAGTGACTTATCACTAGAGTTTTCTAGAAGATCTCGAGAAAGGGCGCTAAGAATGTATTCTCAAGATGATAATGGAAATAGGTTACTCGAAATATATAGAGCTATTATCTCGAACTGCTGATACAGGAGGGCTATTTTGTGCTGAGCAAGACTAAGATAATTTTCCTGGGGGGGCGTATTTGACGAGGAGAAAATTCTTCAAGATTCAAAGAGAAGTGTTCAATTTAATGCGAATATGTTTCAATGGTCTCTAATAAAGGGATTAAACGGGATAAGTTAAATTGAACTAATAACTTCGGTCTACGTAGGGACCTTTCTAAGACACCATATAATATATGTCCTAAAAAGGAAAGAGATAAACTCGGAAGAAAGAGGCAACAATTTATTCTTGAGTTCAAGAAGGGAGTTTTATATGCCATAAAATCCTGAGAATGATTGATCCTACAATTGAAGTCGATAATTGATGCGAAAGCTACGGTGATTGGAAGAAAACTTGCATATCTCTAGTGGGTTTAGACTGCAAGTATTGTAAGCAGAAAATTGAGATGTGGAGATCTTTATAGAAGAGTATTAAGGAAGGATTTTTATGGAAATCCTAGTAAGGAGACAAATATGACTAAATTGCTTTATATAGCAATCGCTCATTTTGATGCTATTGGTGTCAGAAGAAAACTCTTAGCCCAGATAACAAGTTTGAATGATCTTGGGGTAAATGCGAAAATGCTAGCATTGACTTTCGATAGCGATGTTCCTGACTATGTATTAAGAAATGAAATTACTCTAATAAGAGCCGATGGCCTCAAACCAAGGGTCGTAAAAAAGAGAATATTACGTGAATGTAGAGAGCAGATCTTGTCTTTCAATCCAGACATTATTTATCTTCGCTGGCCGGGATCAGGAAGAACGTTTTTCTCAGTCCTTAGAGGCTGCGGAAAGAGAACTATAATAACTGAGCATCAGTCAATCGAGACAGTCGAATTACATAGTGTAAAAGGATATAGAAGCCTTGTTACCGAGTCTCTTTTTGGTCGTTTAGCTAGAAGGAAAATACAGGCGTTTGTTGGTGTTACAAAGGAGATATGTGATTACGAAGTTGATAGATCGTGTGACCCAGGAAAACCGTGCTTGGTAAATGGAAACGGTATTGACGTTGCTTCTGTACCTCTTAGAACACCAGCAGATTTTAATAGGAAGAATCTAGATCTTCTTTGCGTTGCCCAAGTTGCAAAGTGGCATGGGCTTGATAGACTTATAAGAGGAATGGCTGAGTACAAGGGCAGTGTGAATGTAAGGCTCCATATTGTTGGCGATGGTTCGGAAGTTCCAAATCTCAAGAAACTTGTCTCTGATCTCAAACTTGAGAGTTCGGTCATATTCCATGGCTTCAAGACAGGCGAAGAACTCGATGAATTCTTTGATGAGAGCCATATTGCTGTTGGAAGTCTGGGTGGTCACAGAAAGAGTGTAAGTGAAACATCCGAATTGAAGGCAAGAGAATACTGTGCAAGAGGGACTCCGTATATTTGCAGTCTGCCAGACGCAGATTTTCCAGCAGATTTCCCATATATACTTAGGGTTCCGTCAAATGAAGATCCAATTGATATTGAGCAAGTAGTATCGTTTGCGGAAAGGGTTTGTTCTGAAAAAGACCATCCTCAGCTGATGAGAGAGTACGCAATCAATAATCTGGACTGGTCGATTAAAATGAAGAAGCTTATTGATTTCATGAACGAAAGGAGTACACTTCGTAGGTGATGTAATGTACGATCTCTTCGTGAAAATGAGAGAGCGCCTAGATATTAGTACAACTCTGGCCGATTACTCATTGGTCAGGGGAAGATATATCCTCGCTACACTTCATCGCGATTTCAACACAGATGATAGATCAAGGTTGAAAAACATTCTTGAGGCCATGAATGAAGTGAGCAAAAAGATCAAAGTAGTCTTGCCGCTTCACCCCAGAACGAGAAAGGCAATCTCAATGAATGGTTATGGAGATCTGATAAAAGATATCACGATACTTGATCCATTGCCATATAGCGATATGATGTCATTGCTCATCGGCTCGAAGAAGGTAATCACTGATAGTGGCGGTCTCCAGAAAGAAGCCTACTTTGCCGGAGTACCAGCCCTTGTGATGATGCCCGATACCGGATGGATAGAGCTTGTCGAAGCCGGATGGAATGTTCTTGTTGATGCTGACAAAGAACTGATTATTGACAAAGCTTTCAGTCACGAACCTCCAGTCAATGCTCCAGAGAATCTTTATGGGGATGGAAGAGCGGGGGAGAAGATAGCAGAGATCGTTGTGGGTTGTCAGTTGTAGGTTGTTCAGATATATCATAAGTCTCCGAAATCAATTTATCAGGGTTACGGGGTTTTAGTTCTCGCGGAAGAAGTTCATAGTTTTGATTAGGACCTAGCCTGAATCATGAATCCTTTCTATCTTGAGAAGGTGTATTGATGGCAAGCCGATTGATTGCTCTTGGTGTTCGAAACGGCGATTCCTTATATCTTGAAAGAGAAGGAAGAAGTGCTCTGGTCGATGGCGGCGAAAACCAAAAGAATCTTTGCAGATTATTCAAGGATTTTACTGGAGCGAGATATGTCGACTACCTAGTCTGTACTCATGCTGACGCTGATCATATCAATGGCCTGATTGGGTATCTTAAAGACCCGACTTTGCATTGCTCTCAACTCTGGCTACCAAGTTACATAGGATACAGGATTGAAGATATTCTCGAAAGACCTGAGGAGTCTTTGGCAGAGATTACGAAAGAGCTGAGAAAAAGGATTTCTGACTTTCTTAAGGAGAAGGGTGCACTCAATATTCTTGAGTTCAAAGAAGCAATTCTAAGAGAATCACCGCGATCAGAAGAGTCAGAAAAAGCAACCAGGACGATCCTTACTGAAGAAGCTTTGAGGGATCAAAGTAACTCTATGCAAGAAGCTCTGATAAATTCTCTTGGAAAGAGCAATTCTGTGCATTTCGACCAGTTTCGAATAGAATCCTCAGTAAGAAAGCTACTCGAAGAGATATTCTCTTCATATGTCTGGGAGCAATATCGGGACTGGCAAGCAATAAGATCGATAGCCATGAGCTATGTCGAGTTGTTCATGAAAATGAGAAAGTTGATTGTTGCCGCTTTGAAGAGGGGAGTTCAAATCCGCTTCTTCGAGTTCAGCAAGTACTTGTCTTATGGCGGTGAGCCAGGTTTTCTTGAACCAGTAAACTCATTTGAAATAGTTACTTTCTGCGCTCTGAGAGAACTAGGTGCAGGTTTGTCGTTACTTCAAATACTTGCTCTTTCAATTCAGAACGAGCAAAGTCTAGTCTTTATTTCTCCGCAAAACGAGTGTCTGCCTGCCGCGTTGTTCTGTGCTGATTCCGATCTGAGATTCTACCAACCCATTCGCTGGTCCAAAGGAATGGTTTCGACAGCTCCTCATCATGGGTCGGTTAGTAATGATCATGCCTATTGGCGGTTTATAGTCGAGGGTGGTGGGTTGACAATCATTTGGTTGAGAACTCACCACAGAAGAGTAAATGAGCTTGCGAAGTTTCTTATCTCAGCGAATGGTCAGCTCATAGAGAGTACATATTGTACGAATAAGCAGCGGGTAAGCATAGAATTATGGTCTTACAAAGGTCAATGGAAGGTTGTTCGAAAAACGGGCTTTCTCCATAAGTAACAAATGCTCAGATTGGAGGCAATTTTCCAGACTTCAAGATTGAGTTTTTTGAGTTCGCTGTTAAGAGCTCTGGATGGTCGAGGGGTTGCATGAAATTGGAACGTGCTATTACCTTTGATAATTATGTTGCACAATGTCGTAATGCGCATTCGGGAAGCTTTTTTGAAGGAGCTCTAAGTATGTCTAAGAAGATTTGCATTCGATACAAGGATTTCGATCTACTGAGGATAATCCCATTTTCTGCCGGGAGCGAATATGATTTCAAGATCAGTCTGGTTGATAACGATTATGACCTGAGAATGCACGCATTGAATGAGAAGTGGTTTTGGATGCCTAATGATGAGAATTTTCACTTGAATGACTGGGAAATTACATATCATAACCGCAAGGGTACGGAGCCTTCCAAACTTCACTTCAAGAGAATTGCCGAACCTAACGACTACTTCAACTTTCCGATCCGGAAAATGACTGACCCAATATCCAGCCCAGAATTTCCCATACCGTTTTTGAAGATCGGAGTCTCGAAAGACAGCTCCCAACTACGGCAGTTCAAAGAAAAGAAAGATCACATTGTTATTGACATTAAATCAGCGAACGTTGTTGAGTTATTCATTGTCGGTGCTGACTTTGACCCTGAGAAATTCATGAGAAAGTGGGAGATGTTTGACCTGCTCTATACTGTTGCTCCGATAGAGTATTTTGTGAATGGGAAGTTGAGTAAAGAGTTCCTGAGACCTAAATTTGAGGCAATGTATTCTGGCAATGAAAGCCTTTTCGGGTTCAATACGAGGAGGATAAATGACCAGCTTGGAATAATGGCCGTTTGGTATTTGGATAGCAATATCGATGGCTCTAAGCAAAGGTCTTTCATCTCGTTCTATGAGAATCGGGATTATCTGAGATTCATGGCTTGCGCGCCTGTTGAGTATAAGTATCATGACGGCTCCAGATCAGAAATAAAACTAGCCTATGAGTGGCAGCTCGAGAGATCGCGGCAGAGAATGGACCCCGCAGAGTATGATCACTGGAAATGCTATTTTGAAAGCCTTGAGAGCGAGAGCAAAAACAATGGTCTTCTTCCAGATGTTTTTTCTCTTGAAGCAGTCACTCACAGAAATACATACTGGGATAAAGTATGGTTTGGCATTACCGATTGATTAAACCTTGACATCCGCAATCGTCTTCTGCTATAATTCTCTCAGTGAATGAATAATAAACGAGGGGATAATATGGATCTTTCCGAGTATTCGTTTTTCAATCCATCACCGAACTTCAGGGAGATGAGCATTCTCAAGGCTCTAACCGAGAGTTCTTCAGTCTCTCAAGAAAGGCTTGCCCGAATTGCCGGAATCGTTCCCAGCATGGTAAACAAATACATAAAAGACTTCGAAGACTCCGGCCTCATAAGCAAAGAGGGCGATAACAGGAGAAACATGAGATACGTACTTACTGAGGCCGGTAAGTTCAGGCTCCAGTACCTAACGATTCTCTATCTTAAAGAGGCGGCCAAACTGTACACCGAATCTAGAGAGATATTCGGCGAGGTGCTTGACACTCTTAAGGAAAGCGAGCACCAGAGTTTCTATCTTTACGGTGCCGGCATAATCGGCGGTATCCTGGCAGATGTATTGAGAACCGAGGCGATGAAGATAATAGGCTTTATCGACGACTCGATCGCAAAACAAAACGGCACTTTTCACGATCTACACGTCTTCTCTCCTGAAGAAGTCACGTGCAAAGAAGAAACGGCCGTAATCGTCGCCTCGTTCAGGCACGCAGACAACATAGTCAAAAACGCAAGAGAAAACGGAATGAAAAACGTCATGGTATTTACAATATCGCGAACGGGAAAAGTGGAACTCGAGCAAGTAGATTAGAGCAGGGTGTGGTTCATAGGGTTTAGGGTCTGGCAAAACATAATCAGACAGTTACAGAAAATCTTTAACAATCGTTAATCCTGATTTCTATACCCTATACCCCAAACCCCAGACCCTTAAAAACCGGAGGTCTTATGAAGATTCCATTATTCGATCTGACAAGGCAATACAACGGGTTAAGAGAAGAGGTTCTCCAGAAGATAGACGAGGCTCTATCTAGTGGAAGAGTAATCCTTGGAGAGGCTGTAAGAGAACTCGAGACGAGCATCGCCGAACTAGTAGAGGTGAAACACGCTATCGGCGTTGCCAACGGATCGGACGCCCTTCTCATAGCCGTTGCCGCTCTGGGGATAGGCCCGGGAGACTACGTGATCACCACTCCCTATACCTTCTTCGCTACTGCGAGCTGTATAACGAGAAACGGAGCGACGCCGCTCTTTGCGGATATCGACCCGGTAAGCTACAACATCGACCTCGACAGAGTAGAAGAGCTACTCAGAACTCACCCGGAAAGAGAAAAGATAAAGGCCTTCATACCCGTTCATCTCTTCGGTCAGGCCATCGACCTCGAAAGACTCGAAGAGATTAAAGAGAAATACGGCATAAAGACAATCGAAGACTGTGCCCAATCGATAGGTGCAAACTGGAAATACAGTGACGGAACTGTCAAAATGACCGGATCGATTGGAGATATTTCGACCTTCTCATTCTTCCCGACAAAGAACCTCGGAGGATACGGCGACGGGGGAATGATCGCAACGGATAACAATGAAATAGCCGCCTTCTGCAGAAGCTACAGAGTCCACGGCTCTCCAATCAAATACGTCCATGACATGATAGGAATAAACTCAAGGCTTGATGAACTCCAGGCCATAGTGCTGAACATAAAGCTTAAACACCTGAAAGAATACCAGAAAAGAAGAAGAGAAATAGCCGAAAAGTACGCGGAGCATTTCGAAAGAGCGGGTCTTGGGTCTAGGGTCTCGGGTTTGGATTCTGAAGAGAGAGATGTAAAGAAACCCGACCAAACCCTATACCCGATACCCCATATCCACGACCGTTACTATCCTCACGTCTTCCATCAGTACGTGGTGAGATTTGAAGGCTTCAGCAGAGAAGAGAGAGACAGACTGAGAGATCATCTGGCAAGTAGTGGAATCGGCACATCGATCTACTATCCAATGGGCCTTCACCAGCAGAAGTGCTTTGAGTATTTAGGAGTTCCCACAGGCAGCCTTCCAGAGACGGAAAAGGCCTGTGAAGAGACGCTTGCTTTGCCAATATTCCCCGAGATGACGGACGAAGAAGTGGAATACATAGTTAGTCAAGTATCGACCCATTTAAGGAGTGAAGGCTTTTGATCGTTTTCAGTTATAGCTTTCCTCACAAGAAAACTCAGGATTTCATTCTTCTGATAAATGCTCTTGGTTATAGTATCGAAGCAGTAATTGCTTCAAGACCAAGAAAGCTGAATCTTCCAGCGAAAAAATATCGATACAAGCCTGAACATACTGGATTAGTTGAAGTACCTGAAATGTGCAAGAATCTCAATATACCATACTATGAGTTCGACAATCACAATTCGAAAGAATGCATTGATATTCTCATGCATCTGAAACCCGAACTTGGAATAATAGCGGGCGCACGTATACTAAAAAGGCCTGTGATAGATGCTTTCTCTAAAGGAATTATGAATTTCCACCCCGGCATTATTCCTCAGGTTAGAGGATTGGACAGTATGTTATGGTCTATATATCTTGGGTTACCGATTGGTGTAACTGTGCACTTCATCGATGAAAGAGTGGATGCAGGAAGAGTGTTAATGAGAGAGTTTGTGAAAATTCGTCAAGATGACACGATAATTGATCTCTCATTAAGAATGTACGAGACGCAATTGCTTTTGCTTCCCAGAGTGCTTAAAGCAATAACGGACGATAATGTCAAAACGGAGAACATTTCCTATGAAGATTCTGGATATCGGAAAAGCTTCCCATATGAACTGGAAGATGAGCTTATCAAGAGTTTTGAACAGAGAAAAAAGGAAGCCATATGATGTCCATTGTGAACGTTCAGAATTATTAAGCAAGAGGCATCATCAATCAGATTCTTTCTTACAAACGGAGGTTCCAATGCTCAAAGAGAAGATTCTTGACAAAACGGCAGTAATAGGAGTAATAGGTCTGGGTTATGTCGGTCTGCCTCTGGCGGTAGAGAAGGCAAAGGCCGGATTCAAAGTAATAGGCTTCGATATTCAGGCCAGTAAGGTCGAAATGGTAAACGAGGGTCACAACTATATAGGAGATGTAGTCAACGCCGATCTCGAGAAGATAGTCTCCGACGGTCATCTCAGGGCGACAGCCGATTTCGACGAACTTGGTAAATGCGATGTTGTAGCTATCTGCGTTCCGACTCCGCTGGACATATACAAGCAGCCCGACCTGACTTACGTGATCAACTCTACCAAAGACGTTGCAAAGAGGCTCCACAGAGGCATGCTCGTCGTACTGGAATCTACGACATACCCGGGAACGACAGAAGATGTTATGAAGCCGATCCTCGAAGAGACAGGCCTAGTATGCGGCAAAGACTTCTATCTCGCCTTCAGCCCCGAGAGAGTCGATCCGGGAAACCTCAGATTCAAGACCAAGAACACACCCAAAGTCGTCGGAGGAGTAGGCCCGGAATCGACTGAAGTCGCAAAGCTCCTGTACGAATCCGTTCTCGAGGCGGAAGTCTTCGTCGTCTCCTCTCCCAAAGAGGCAGAGATGACCAAGATACTGGAGAATACCTTCAGGATAGTGAACATAGCCCTAATAAACGAAATGGCAGTCG
>Ga0334885_1001912_pt1 | contig 23218 bp, 25 predicted proteins | sample GraSluR1_MG_8_FD_207233 | JGI IMG/M metagenome (GOLD analysis project Ga0334885, IMG submission 207233) | Sludge microbial communities from methane-producing bioreactor in Wageningen University, Netherlands - Granular Sludge_31_05-R1 | ecosystem: Engineered > Bioreactor > Anaerobic >...
CAGTATATGTGAATACTCCAGCAACCTGTCAATATTATTCTCCGCTGCTAGCCTGTTTATTTCTTTTATATGATAGCCGGCCCTGTCAGGATGATAAAGCATTATAAGTTTTGAAAAACCTTTTCCGTCATCCTTAATAGTAACAGTTACGAAGTCGCTTATTATTTCGGAAATTTTTTGAAGTGTCGCATAATTACGGGCTTTGTACAAATTTATCAGAGTGAGAGAAATGTTATTCAGATTTTTAAGGGTATATGCTTCCAGGAACATCTGTTGTAGTTCTTTTATTTGCATTTTTTCTTAATTTGAGGTTCATTTTTTATTACTTCTCTTTCGTAATTGTTGTCAATAAATCAAAACACAAAGATTCAATATTTCCCATCTTTTTGCTAAATCCTGAAACATTTGAAAGAATTATAATTCCAGTTTTATTATTAGCGTTTATAGATATTGCTGAGCTGTACCCGCCTGTAACGCCTATATGCTGATACAGAATATCTCCTGATTCGAGCTTACTGATAAACCAACCTAATCCGATACCCCCTTTTTCATCTATTGTATACGTTTTTTCTCTCGTCATAGCCAACTCTCTGTTTAATTCATCGAATTGTGCAATAGCAAATCTGGATAAATCTTCTGTTGTAGAAAGAATAGCACCTGCACTCTCCAATGAAGCAAAATCCCAATTTTGTGTTTTGTTGCCTTTCTTATTTAACCCGCAAACTAATCTGCTTTCAAGTTCTGTTCTGATAGTGGATGAATTCAACATCTCATACTTAGAGAATATTTTCTCATTCAATAGATCGTTGTAACTTTTATTCTCAATCTTGCATAATGTATATCCCAAAAGTCCAAAGCCAAGATTTGAATATTTAAAACTTTTTACTGAAACATCAGTTACTCTCGCTTTTCCGGTTAAATATTTTTCAAGCTTATCTTCAGAATAATTGCTGTAAGGGTTACCTGTATTAAACAAAGCAGGCATGAGCAAATTTGATGGGATTCTTGGCAAGCCTGAAGTATGATTAGCTAATTCTTTGAATGAGATTTGGATACTATCATTCAATTTAAATGGAAGATAGTTGTTGATATGGTCTTCAGGATCAATAGTACCATCATTAATATAATTTGCAAGTAATGTCGCTGTAAATAGTTTTGTAATTGAACCTATTTCAAAGACAGAAGATTGATTATCAATGTTTATTATGGTGTTGTTCTGTCGTTTAAGTCCATAAAAAAGAACCCGTCCATTCTCAATAAAAGCGATGGATATTTGAGTGTTTTGCGGAAATTCTTTAATTTTGTTAAATACTAATCCGACCTGTTCCTCTGTAATTTCGTCAGTATGAGTCATTTCATTGATTACAAATCTTGAAGGCATTGTATAATTTCCAGTACCTGCCGATGGGATATAAACGGAGTTAAAAAAATGATGAGATTCATTCTCTGAATTTCGGTTCAGGTCGCTTTGAATACGATTGGCAAATGATGTATGACCAGTAATACCCAAACCAAATTTATTTTCTAAACCCTGTGCAATGCAATCAGATGAGATCATTGAGAACATAACCAGCACGAATATTACTTTTGTTTTCATTTTTTGAAGTTTTAAAACTGAACTTTCAGTCTTTAAACAAATGTAGAGGACACCCTATTGTAATAAAACTAAAAGGTGACAAAGGCGCTAAATGAGGTGATGAGGGTGTGAAAATCTTATTTACACGGCATGTCAGCAGCAGAGATGACAATCTCAGCCAGGCGTGATTCCATTTCACGTATAACTGGCGTTGAATCATCCATTATGCCGATATCAGTGTTGATCTGAAAAGCAATGGAGATACCATGTTCACTGTAGTAGCGCAGGCTTGAGCAGTACCCGGGGATCCATCCGCCATGACCGTAAACCTGACCATAAGAACCTGTGCGATAAATCGCAACACCTGCTCCGTATTGGATGTCTTCTGTGTCTTCACTAACAGGGATTGACTGAAGGAGCTCATCCAGGTAGGTGCACGGCATGGCATTCCCTCTAAAAAGGAGCCAGCCCTATTGCTGCATTACCTTCTGTTCCATCTCTCAGCAAATATGCAGCTGTTGCTCCGGGGAATCCGTATTGCTTCTGAAAGGAATCAAGAGCTGACTGAAAACCTTCAGAAATAGAGTAATTCAGTGCTTTTTTGAAAGGCTTCACTGCCAGAGCAAAGCAGATTATTATCATAAAAACAATAGCACTTACCAGAAATATAGTAAGATTGCTTAAAGGGTGTATGCCTCTCATTGATGAATAGGGTTAGCCTTTTCAGTCAGGGGAATAACCCTTGTGACTGCTCCTTCTTTGGTGAACATTGTTTTACGGTTGAACCAGATAACTATTACCGAAATAACTATGATTATATAATTATCAAAAGGTTGTGCATCAGGGAATATAGGATTCATTAGCATAAAATGGAAAAAAGCAGTCAGAAGGATGCTGCCATTTGATCTGTTGAATAATGGGGTTACTATTATGCTTAATGCAATGCATCCGATAAAGAAGGGTGCAAATGACCATTCACTTTGCTGGGTTCCGCTCAGCAGGAAAGCGGGCATATGCCAGATGCCCCATATAACGCCAAGAATTAAACCGGCCCATATCGGAGTAAATTTCCTTTGAAGCAGCGGCAGTGCCATCCCGCGCCATCCGAATTCTTCAACCGGACCTTTTATTATGGCAAATACCATGGCGAGTAAAAGTGCAGATAACGATGTAAAAGGGAATGGATCATCAAACAGATTCCCCTTGATCAAAGATCCGGTGACAAAAATTAACGGTATCCCCAGAAATAAAAACGCATACCATAAAAGTGAGGTGCGCCAGATCAGAAACCGTGAGAGAAAACCTTTTAAGCCCCGGACTCCGGTTTTATGAAATACTATCACAAAGGCGGCTATTGCAGGGGCATACACTGCAAGGTAAAAGAGCGGATGCTGGCCGGTTAATTCCCCAAATATTTCGGTCATCTCCTCGGGCAAAAAAATAAACAGAGCCAGTATACCCCAGGCCAGACCGAAAGAAATTAGCAGGAACGGTATGATTGAGCGTACAGGAATTTGATAGTTGCCTGATTTAATCTGGCTCGAATTAGCTGTTTTGACAAAGTGAAGAGTTTTCATTTTTCCAATTATTGATTATGCTAACAAAATTAGGTTCACCTCCCCTGTTTAAAAATCAAAAGGCGATGAAAGCGCAATTTGAGGTGCTGGTTGTTAAAAGTAAGGCTTCAGAAGTGCTTCTTCAACCCAGATTATCATTGAATTTATATTCATTTCTATGACTGGTTCATCTCAAATAAGTCCAGAAATGATTCATGCTTGCGATGCAATAACCAGACCACAACCAGTCCAAAAATAAAAGTGGAGGATGCTGTTTCTATAAAATGGCTCATGCGTACACTGGCAAGAGGAATCAGTGCGTTCTCCATTATATGACCTAAATTCTGGGGGATGCTGAAGAACAAAGCAACTAGTAAGGCAGTCCGCCAGGCATTAAGCCTCGATCCGAAAATTACCGGAAGTGCACAAAGTGTCCAGATCATTGAGCGCACTACCTGGAAAGGGAACAAGCCCGGATCTGTTCTGATCGTGTTTGTGGTATGCTCCCAGAATGGTGTAATTTCTCCGGGACTGCCGTAAAACGCCCTGAGTTCTCCATTTTGCCAGGCAATAAAATAGCCAGCCAACCAGTATAAGGTAACATATACTACAGCAATTAAACCCAATTTCCATATCCATTGACCGAACGGTATTGCGGATGTATTGAAAGAAAATGTACTGTTCAGTTTCCGTCCTTTACCTAAGATCCAGACAGCTAATGGCACAAATAAAAATGCTATCGGTAATCCCATTATGAAAAGATAAGGCATTAAATCTTCATTTACTGTTATATCACTTAAGAAATACCATGTTTCGATCTGCATTACAAAAGTTACTGCCCCATAATAAGACAGGGCCAATAAAAGTACGAGGCACCACCCTCCCCAGCGTGAACTTAAAACAAGTCCGGCCACAATTAATGTATTAGCAATACCAACCAGCAGCAATGCTGTACCGACTGGTACCAAACCGGGTTCCGGTGTAATGTCAGGGAGCTTACCGCCCACTGCCTGTGCTCCTCCCAGGTAGCATACATAAAATAAAATGAGTAGAGCAAAAAAGCGTAGTATCCAGCCGAAAACAGTAATTTTTTTCATAGGTTATATCATTTGAGCGTTTTTCTTATGCAATGCTAAGCAAAGTGATAAAAGTTTGAATTATTAAATAATCAATTCATTTCAGCAAGGTTGTTCATTCCTTTTAGGATGTCGTTTTTTATTATCTGAATGGCTATTCCCGGTTCTTCAAAAACAGGACTATGGGCTGAGTGCTTAAAAGTATAAAAGCCTTTCAGAGGCGCCTTTAGATTATCGAAATAGTCCCTGGCCAGGACGTATGATACGGTGTAATCATAAATACCATGAAAAAAATAAACCGGGATTTCAAGCTCCTGCACCTGCCTGGTCAAATCCGTGGCAAGAATTGTCTCCCAGAGCCAGCTGACACCAGAGCGTGATTTGCCGTGCCACATATTGACCTTTTCCATAAAAGTGTACTCCCGGCAGGTAAGTGACGGCAAAAAAACACCTGTAATTACGGAATTCATGTCGCGGGTTGTGCCTATGCCAAGGCTGTGCATTGCCTTATCGCGTAAAGAAAGATATGATCGTGGTGTACCATCTGTCAAGGATACTGGTGCTGATTCAAGCTTACTGACCATCTTCCGGTTTCCTTTCTCCTTGTATTTTGCAATCATATACTCGTATGCCAGTTTTTCAGATTCAAGCTGCTGCGACATCTGGGCCACTCCGATGTATGCATAATACAGTTCAGGCATTTGTGAGGCCGCATGAATACCAATAAAGGTTCCGCCCGAATGGCCCATGAGATAAATCTTTTCCTGTCCGAACCGTACCCGAAGGTAATTGGTCACCTCCCTTGTGTCGGATATCAACTGCTCAAGTGTTATCGACTCAGGCTGAATATTGGCGCTGTATGACATTCCGGAACCGCGCTGTTCCCACCACACCACGGTAAAATAGTCCTCAAGAGCCGCTGGATACTTCTTTGTAAGAAAATAAAAAGGCATTCCACCATGAAGGAAAAGCAGGACAGGTTTCGTTGAATCTTTGCTTTTGATAAACATACCCTGTTCCACGCCATTTATATTAATGTAGACTTTCTCAGAAATGCTGCCTGACAAATGATTTCCTTTTTTGTCCAGGAAGGTTTCTGGTTTTCCGGGGCTCATCATAAATAGCACACCTGTAATAATGATTAAACAGGTTAATAAGATTGTAAGAATTATAAGCATAGTATCACCTCTCTTTCTAATGTTTGATTGAATATATAATGGCTTCATTTTATAGCTTGAATATTTGAGTATTTTTCAAAATCCTTCATTAAGAGACCTCGTAATATTTTGTCGCCATGTCCTGGGAGAAATATTTCACAACCTGTATTCAGCAGGATTGTCCAGCTTTTAATAAGTTCTTTTGGATTGTCAGCAAAGGGTGGGAAAACTGAATTTTTATACACTCCAAACATGGCATCGCCTACAATTGCTATTTCATTATCAACGATTATACTTATTGAACCTGCGGAATGGCCTTCAGTTTTGATTATCCTGATAATTGAATCTAAATTCTCAAAATCATAGTAGTCTTTAATTAAAACGTCACCCACAAAAGGCTTGTAACAGCATCTCTTCCATAAAATTTTGTTGCCTAAAGCAGAAATAATTTTTGAAATGGGATTTGTTCCTTCAGGCAAAGGAGTATATCCTTGCTTAACAAAGATATAATCATTCTCACTAAAAATAATTTTACATTGTTGATCTTGTTTTATGATCGCGGCACTCTGACAATGGTCATAATGTGTGTGGGTCAGTATTAAAAAATCAATTCCGTTATTATTGAGTTCTAAGGAGTTCATGCTGGATAAAAGCTTCTTGTATGATGAAGAGACTCCTGTATCGACCAAAATATTATACTCTGGGGCTGTGATGAGATAAGAATTGCTTCGTCCACTTAGTAACCGGTAAACAGTGTTCCCCATTTTTGTTTTATATTTTTTCATTTCACCTTTTAGTTAAAATAAACTCAAATCTTGTTTGGAATACTTTTTATTTCCTCGTCGAGCACGTTTTAATTTCCAGTATTTAATGGCATCTTTAGTTGCCATGCCCAAATTATCTGCCAGAAAGTCCCGGATATACATGTTGTATTCAAATTGGGGAGCAATCTCTGATTGATATTCCTTGTTTTTCTTGCGAATATATATGTGGTTCCATTCTTCAATTGCCTCTCTCAAACTTTCACCAGTGTGTACTTTAGCCCATATCATAAATTGGGTATTAAACCTAAAATGCGGACCAATATGTGAAGTCATAAAGGCTTTTACATTCTCCGTATTTTTATAATTATCGGTAAGTTTTGTGTCGAAATTCAATTCGGAGTTTTTCCAATCAAACCTTGATATTGATCTTGGTTTTAGTGCAGTACGCACAACTTTCCTGGTAGCCAGAAACAATTCAATTCTACCGGCAATTTCGATTTTACAGCCAGTGGCATTTAAACCAATGGTTCTGCAAAACTTAACAAGTTCTTCCTTAGACCAATAATAATCTTTAAAGTCTTTTGGCGAAATAGATATGTTAAGTTTGAGTTGTTTCAGTACTTGTACTTCTTCCCTTTTCATTTTATCGTATTTATTTTTTGGGGAAGAAACAACTCCCGCATCCTCAGTCCACCCCGTAAAGCAAAAACCAGATACAGAATGGTAAAAAGGCTGTCAATTATTCCCGTAAACCAAAATGTTGATGGAAAATCTTTTGCAAATATCATGTATGCATAGAGCTGAATAACATAGAAAGACCTGCCTATTATCAGACAGCCAACATTAAAAGCATAGCGTTTAATATTGAAGGCCGATAAAAACTGCAGGTAGGCAAAACAGATAAAAAATGATCCCAGGAAAACAGCGAAAAATGGATCTATCGTTGGATTGTCAATGATTCGGCCGGAGCCGATTACGAAAAAATAAAGAATGGCAGCAACAGTATCCCATACACCACTTGCAAAGAAGGTAATGGCCAGAGGTTTTAATGATTTATTATCCATTTTTTCCATTTTTCCATTTATAGAAATTATTTTGGAATTATATTTTATACAAGTTGACAGATATCTTCTTTGTCGTCTCCATTACCAGAACTTTATGTTTTTTAAAGCTTCCGGGAATACTTTTTCCATCGTAATTACTGAATCCAAACGGCTCCCGGGGAATTCCAAGGAAGTTGGTGTCAAGTTCTCCGTTATTGTTACTATCCTGATATACTGAAAATAAGTATTCGCCTGCCGGCAGATTCAGGGGTAATTTTATATTTACAGAATCAGGATTTGAAACGAATGTGAGATAAACCTTCCTTTGTTCAAATGAACGTTCACTATTAAAAAGTGAAACATAGAGTTTCCCACCCTCTATTTTAACTCCGGTTATCTCAAGTCTCAAATTGGTTTGTGCAAAACTGATCCCTTCAGACATCACTACGATCAAACAGATGATAATATTCTTCATCTTCATAATTAATTTAAAGTGAATTTCTTTTACTATGCCTTACTGCAACCTTTATTGCATCAATGCATGAATAATGTAAACTGATAGCTCTTTCTCTGCAGTTTATTTCGCATAATCTGCACAGGGTGCAATCCAGCTCATACCGGGGGGTTGCTTTTTTATCAATAAGGTCAATTACGCCCAAGGGACAAACCGCTACGCATTTTCCACATCCTATACAGGCTGTTTGATTAATAGTAACAAAGTCGCCATTCAAAGCTACCATAGTATCATTTACTCTCAACTCATAAGTATTTACAAAACCTTCCTTTACTGGCAACTTTTCTTTAACTAGCTCATAATAGTCAGGCATACAATACTGAGGTAAACATTTTCTTAAAAATTTAGCTGCTTTTTTCAGATCTTTTTCATCCGGTTTACCAATATTTCCACCGCCAATAATTACCCAGGGTCCGGTCTCATCATAGCCCCTTACTGAAAATTCTCCTGCAATTTTCTTCTCTTTTTGAACTAATAGCTTTTTTATGGGTTCATGGTATTTCCCCAGTAACGGAGCGCCGCGACTGGAGAATATAAATACCTCCTGATCTGATCTATCAAACTTTTTCACAACTTCAATAATAGCAGGATGATGGCTTCCGAAGTAAATTCCAGAACCAATTCCAATTACTTTGTACCGGCTTAAATCAGTTTCAAGAGCCTCTTGCGGCTTAATGAGATGGCAGCCTAATGTCTTTGCCATTGCCTTGGCCAATTTCTCTGTATTTCCGTTGTATATCGACTCATATACAATTATGCAAGCCTTATTCATTTTACCTGTTTTTGTTTTAGGGAATTGCCTTAGAAAAGACTTATTCCGCTTTTATTGGAGTTTATTATCAATTGCATGCAGTAAAAATAACGTCACAACTCAAGCAGAAAAAGTAAATATGGATGAAGGGGCTTTTAACGATAATGAGGGACGTAAATCAATGGCTGGAGGTGCAGATTTGCTCTTTGGGAAGGGGGCTGAAGTTATTTATTTGAGTTCCAATAAAAACATAAGCGCTGTTCCAAAATCCATAATTCCGTGCAAAACTGCGAAGTATGGAAAAAGTGAGGGGCGATAATGAATTGATATTCCAATCAGCAATGCAAACGGTAAAAATACCAATATACGGTATACAATGAAGTCTATATTTGGAATAAAAGGTAATGTGCAATGCTGAATCGAGAGGAATAAAACGGGAAGTAAAACAGCAAGCCATTTTGATTTCATCTGTCTTTTTAGCCTTGGCATTATAAATGCAAAGTAAGTTGCTAACTCTGCGAAAGCAATTGTCAGCGGAAAGGCAATTAATAAAACATAAACCAACCAGCTTTCAATAGGACCAAACATCATTTCAGCCGGGATATTCGGGTCATTCCAAATAAACTGACTTAAGAAATATCCCGGGGCAAAAACTATAGGTCCTGAGATTAGGGCAATACATATAAATACTAAAATATCTTTTTTTAATCCTGACTTATTAATCCTGAAAATGCTAAGGTAGCTTTCCCCTTCCCGTTTAAAAAGAAAATATAAGAGTGCAATACTGACAATATTTGTCAGAGTGGCCGTGAGCAGCCAGTATTTCTCAGAAGCTTCCCACGACTTCAGAAAGAATGCCGCAACTACCTGAAATAACAGAAATAACAGAAGCCTGCTTACCAGGATTGCATAAATATATTTACCTTTCAGGTTGTTTGTTTGCCTTATCATAAACCCATAATTTAATATCAATTAAGATCTAAGTGTTCAACCATTTTTTAAACTCTGCCGAACGATCAATACTGACAATGGTATCATCTGCATCATCAGCTTTGGGTTTAAGTTCCAATTTAATTCTTGCCCTGGAATAGGCCACCATATTTGCAATGGATTCCATATTTACCATATATTTCCGGTTTATTCTAAAAAATGTCTGTGGATTTAAAATGGTTTCCAATTTATCTAGTGTGAATTCGACAGGATAATTATTCCCCTGAAAAGTACGCAGGTAAACACCTTTCTCAAGAACATAGAAATAGGCTATTTCCGAAACCTCAACTTTTCTGATCTTTTCACCAATTTGAATAAGAAACCGTTTTTTATGGTCCGGTTCTTTTCCCTGAATATTGGCCAAAAGCATATCGAAATCTATGCTTAATGCAGATTTGAGGCTTCGGTATTTTTGAATACTCTCAGCTAGATCATTCCTTCGAATAGGTTTCAGCAAATAAGAGATGCTATTGAGTTGAAACGCTTTTATTGCATATTCATCATATGCGGTTGTGAAAATTACCGGAGTATTAATGGATACTTGATCAAAAATACTAAAACTGATGCCATCGGAAAGTTGAATATCGAGAAAGATCAAATCAGCAGAATTCTGGAACAACCATTTTGCTGATTCTTTAATTGAGCCCAATTTTGCTAAAATTTTTATGGAAGGGTCAATTTCTTTCAGCATCTGCTCTAATTTGTCAGCGGCAAATCTTTCATCTTCAATTATTAGTACGTTCATCTTGTTCAACTTTAATTAATGGTATTTTGGCAATGTAATAATTATTCTCAACCTTAAATATTGGTTCCAGCTTGCATATTAACGCATATCTTTTAATCAGGTTTTTAAGACCCAGCCCTGTTGATGTGCCCGATATTTTTGGTTGAATAGGGTTTTTAATAAAAAGAAAATCCCCTTCACTGTATATTTCAATTTTAAGTGGTTTCTCTTCATTAACAATATTATGTTTCATGGCATTTTCAAGCAACACTTGCAACGAAAGTGGCGGCACTAAAAGCTGAAGTTGCTCAGCTACAATATCAACAGAATATGTAAGTGATTCACCATACCTGATTTGCTGGAGAAAAAGGTACGAACGCATAAAATCAAATTCTTGATTAAGAGAGACAACTGGCTGGTCGATGGTTTCGAGAACATACCGATAAATTTGTGAAAACTCATCGATGAACAACTGTGCTTTGGCAACATCCGTATTTATGAGGCCTGAAAGCACATTGAGACTATTAAACATGAAATGAGGATTGATCTGGCTCTTAAGCACTTCAAACTGTGACTGCAGGTTTTCCTTCTGAACTTTAAAGAGTTCTGTGTTAATCTCCGTTAGCTCTTTTGTGCGTTTTAAAACAATTTGCTCCAAATTATTGTTAATCTGTTCAAGTTCATTTTTTGCATTAAGCAAACTCTCTGCATACTTTTTCTGCTCCGAAATATCAATAATTATACCTCTGCGTCCAACAACTTTATCGTTGCGGATTATAGGAGAACCATAGATCATTACAGGACAGCGTGAGCCATCGGGTCTTTTTACGGTATACTCGATTGGTGTTGAAAGAATCGCTTGATTTGATTTTTTAATATTCTCTTGAACTCTCGGTACATCCTCTTTAACCATAAAATCCAGTGCAGATATTTTTTCTTCTGGGTTTTCAGGCATTACGAGCCCGAAAAACTCCTTACCCGATCTGTTGGTAAACAATATATTACCGTCAATATCAAGTTCGAAAATTGGTTGGGGAAAAAGTTCCATAAGTTCCTTGAAATTTCTTTCACTCTCTGCTGCTGCAAATTCAGCCTCTTTTCTTCTTGTTATATCAATAATAATTCCATCCAGAAATGTAAGGATTCCCTCGTCATTGCATATCCCTTTCCCGTTTTCGCTAACCCACACCGTGCTGCCATCGTGATGAATTATACGGTACTCAAACTCGTAATGGGTTTTTAATAGAGAGGCTTGCATAATATTCTTTCTGCAAAGATCCCTGTCCCCGGGATGAATAATTGAATCAAATGACCGGGTTCTATTATCGATAAAATCCTCAGCGTGATAGCCTGAAATATCGAAGATCTTTTCACTTAAATACTTCATTGTATACTCCTCATCAAACCAACAACGGTAGGCTGCCCCTGCCAGGTTCGACAATATGCTTTGAAGTTGTTCACGGCTTTCCTTAAGTTCTAACGATATTTGTTCCCTTTTTTCTATTTCCACTTCGAGGTTCCGGCTCAGCTGTTTCTCCTGTTCAATCAGCTTCTGGGCAAATCTGTTCTTCTCTTCCTCTAAAAGCATCTGAGCCTCGAACATAGCTCTGTCCGAAGCTTCCTTCATTAGTTCCTGCTGTAGCTTTTGGGCAGCCAGCCTCGCCCCGGCACTTTCATCAAAGTATAGTCTTGCTTCAAGAATAATCATCAAAAAAAGTGCGAGAACTACCAGATAATATGCATTATTAATCAGTGTCTGCAAGTCACTCTCCAAACCAAATAAATAGCTTGCAGGTAAGAGTATTATTGGAGTAACCATCAAACCTCCCAGAATCCCTAATGGAAATTGAATGAAAAACCGTTTAAGTGCATTCCTTTTCCATGGGATCCTTTGATTTAGATAACGAATCAGAAATAAGCAGGGGTAAACAAGAATGGCACCACCAATAAATGTCAGAATAATTCCACGCAACAAACGGATAACTACCTGAACTGGTTCATCAAAAAGCTCATTATTAAAGAAATACATCTGTGAAACAATAATAAGTTGAAGACCAACTGATAGAAATACCAGTAGTTTTAACAGCCTTGAATTTGGGAACATCCTGTTTATTTTCATTTCATTCAGCGGGATTAAGTGGCAGGGGTTAAATACTGACCACAAAAATACATGAAACTCATATGAAAATAATTAAAATTATTATGCTCTATTTGTTGTCAGCTTACCTGTTATGTATCTGTAAATCAATTTCCCCAACACCTTCCTTACTTGTATATTTTAACTTCCAGTATCCGGGCTTTGCTTCATACAACTCGCTTATTTGCAGTTCGACCGGTGCAATTATTGTTTTTGAATATACTTCAAATCCACCGGAATTCAGCAAACTGAGATGAACTTCTCCTGCTGTTAAGCTTACATATCCTGTCAAATATATACTATTTACATCCCTGGAAACATGTGCAATTAACACTCCATTTGAATTTCTTTCAATCGGAGTGTCAAATCCCAAATTGATATGTGGTTCTTTTTCACACGAGGCAAGAAGAACAATTAGTGCAACTAAAAATATGTTACTTTTACTTATCATGATATTGTTTTTGTTATTATTCAGATTTCAAAAATGAGAGAGTAATATCTATTTGCATAAATATCACCCTCTCACAGCAGTTGAATTAAAACTTCTTAGCTATTCCGATTCTCACAGCAATATATTGGTAATCAATCTGTGTTGGCGTACCCTCATACTCAGTGTCGCGTGATAAGTAGTTGAACTTAATTCCGGGGGTAAGACTCCAGTTATTACCTATATTAAAGTCTAAGCCACCTGCAAGCTGAAAGCCAGGTCCATGTTTGGTGTCATTTAATATTTCGCCTTCAGCATTTTCAGTTTCTATATGATTATATAAAGCTCCGGCCCTTACATAATATAACAGCTTAGAATCACCTATCGGGTGCCTGAAGTCAAGACCTAAAACGTATCCTGTTTCCTCGTAATCCATATTGTTTTCTGAATTAGTCGATTCGGTGCTTAACCAGTTCGCTCCCCATCCACCATAAACCGATGTATGAGGCATGAATCTGTATTGGAAGGTGCCCTCAAAGCCAAAGCCCATTCTTATCCCTTCAACAAATTCCTTTGTTGGCACAGATAGGCCTCCATTAATCTCAAATGCAAATCTTTTATCTTTCTCCTGCGCAAGGGCAGTTACTGATAGAATTACCGTCATCGTCAACGCTAAGAGTACTTTAGTTTTCATTTTTTTATTTTTAAATTATTAATAAATTCTATGAAACAAAAGTATTACTGACACTAATGATGCAAAAAGAAAAGAGGATGAAGGTGTAAATGAGGGGAATGAAGGAGTATTAATGCTCGCTGAACCTTAATACAATTACAAGACTAATTGTTGTTTTTCCTGGAAACTAAATGCCCGTGACCGTATGGAATTACTGCTTGCCTGTTGCAGGAATTGTATTGGTGCTGTCAGTATTTGAGATTGTTTGGCTCATTTTCTTTTCTCGGGGTGAGAAGCTAAGTATTCTTTCAATTTTCAGAATCCTCTTCAAAACCTCGAAATGGTATCTCATCATCAGGGTCTTTATCGAAAGGACCAACACCAGGAGGATTAAAAAGTCCCCACCGGTCAATTATGTAATCCCATTTATCAAACCCTGCCACCCAGTCTATAAACAAGAGCCGGTATTCTTCAATAAGATCTCTAACCATTTGATAATATTCGACATATTCAAACCCGAACATATCGAGTGAATGCTGCTGAACCATCAGGTCGCGTGCCGCTTTACGTATTATTGAAGCATTTTCCATTTTGAGATCATACAACCCTGCTGCCTCAGCTCCGGCTACTTTTACTGTCAGTTGGGCAGCATCACTTAACATGCATGCTTTTACATGCATAAGGTATTCATTGTCCTCCGGGATAAGAGCGGTAATTTTACTTACCATCTCAAGGATCTCTTTTCCTTTCCGGTAAATTGGAAGTCCCTCCGGACGCACGATATCATCTTCTTCATCTGAATTCATTCTTCATAGTCTTAGATATACAAAGTTAAGAACCTCACCTTAGTAATTGTATGTAAAAGGATAGATTTCTCCTTTTCGAAAATATTTTCTATCACTTTTTCTACCACAAACAAAAATGCCGCTGTAATTTGTTGATTTACAACGGCATTCTGGCAAAATCGGTCGGGGTGAGAATACGACAAATATTCTTATCATATTGATTAATAACTACTTACATTGTGCATAAGATACCGCTTTTCAGTTAGCTTTCAATGACTCTTTACACAAAAAAGAATTGAATAGATTTTTTGCGAAAATGGCCGAAAATCGGTACCTTTCGCAAAATATCACTTTTAACAATATGATAGAACAGCTTAACATAAATGTAAGTCGATGGATTGAAAACCTCGAAAAAAGGGGAAGAATATCATTTTCATTAAACCAGTTAGAGGAGGAATTACCGAACTACTCCGGAGCAGCCATTAAAAGTGCGTTAAAAAGGTTATCGAAGAAGGGGAAAATAGTATCATTTCACAAAGGATTCTATTTAATAATCTCTGCACAATATGCAAACAGAGGGATTCTGCCTGCTGCTTTATTCATGGACGATTTCATGAAATTTCTTAACCGACCTTATTATGTAGGATTATTAAGTGCCGCAGCTTTATATGGAGCGGCACACCAGCAGCCTCAGGAATATTTTGTTATAACTGATTTCCCTGTCCTTCGGCCTTCTCATAAGAAGGGATTAAAAGTAAATTTCATCAGTAAAAGTAAAATTGAAAGTCGATTGCTCAGAGAACGAAAAACTGAATCAGGATATCTTAAAGTGTCTTCACCAGTACTGACTGCCAGTGATCTTGTCCAATATGAAAAAAGATCCGGAGGAATTACCAGGGCAGCTACCGTATTGAACGAACTTGTAGAAGAAATGGAACCCAAAGAGTTTGATTCTGTTTTTTTTGCTTCAACTACTGCTACTGCAATACAAAGACTAGGATATTTGATTGAGAGAGTTCTTAACAATGAAAAACTGGCAAACGAACTATTTGAAGCCTCTCAGAAAAATGGTTTAGTTTTTTTCAGGATACCGTTAAAAGCATCTGCTCCAGCCAAAGGTTTCTCATCAGAAAACCGATGGAAAGTAATCGTTAATGCAGAAATTGAAATAGACGAATGATACCACAACAATATATTACCGAAGGGTCTGAAATTGCTCCATGGAAGGCTAATGAGCAGGTAGAACAGGACCTGATTATCTGCCGGGCACTTGTCGAATTATTTTCGGATGAGTTTATAACTGAAAAAGTTGCTTTCCGGGGAGGTACAGCTATACATAAACTTTTTCTGGAACCACAACCCAGGTTTTCGGAAGATATAGATTTGGTACAGATTTCAGCAGAACCAATTGGATCATCAATTGACAAAATCAGGATCCTGTTGAGTTTCCTGGGAGAACCAAAGATCAAACAGAAGGACAGAAATACTACGTTGATATTTAATTTTGAATCTGAGATGTAGCCTGTTCAGATTCTAAAACTAAAGGTAGAGATAAACTGCAGAGAGCACTTTTCTTTCTTTGATCTTAAGAAAAAGACATTTAAAGTCAATTCATTATGGTTCAATGGACAATGCAATATAACAACGTACGAGTTCGAAGAATTGCCGGGGACTAAGCTAAGGGCACTTTATCAGAGAAAGAAGGGAAGAGATCTTTATGACCTTTTTAAAGCACTGAGATCACCTGACTCTTTATCAAAAGAGAAGATAATACAGGTGTTCCTGGATTATATGAAGCATGAAATCTCAGGCATTCCATCCAAGTTATCATATCTTAAGAACCTGGAAGATAAGATGAAAGATCCGGAATTCCTTGGAGACACGACTGCTTTATTACGTCCTGATGAAACCTATGATCCTAATGAAGGATTTGATCTGGTAAGAAAAGAAATAATTGAAAGGATGTAAAGAAGACATGAATGAGATTTTGAAAGTAGCCCCTCTACGTCAGGATAAATCCGGACTTCGGAGGGCGCGGTAGAGGTGAGAAGCTATGTATTTCACATGAACCTTATTACCAGTACTATATGATTTAATCGAATAGTTCAAGGGTTCAACTTTTATCTACTTTGATATGAAACCATATTCCCTGAAATAATGAACATGTCTTGAATAGATGTCCATTTTTATTGACATATTGGACATGTATTATTGTTTTAAATGAAAATACTATGTAAGTATAAAAGCCGACACTGCTGACCAATCTCGGCCGGGCTGAAGCTCAATGATCTGATAAACATATTAACAGATACTTAAAAACGGCCGGAGGTGGTCTATAAACTCCGGCGGAGAATGGTCAGGGTCACTGGCTCATGCACTAATTCCACAATACACATTAATCTCACACTTATATTTATTTCAAGATTAATTTGGATAATTATTAAATGTTCAATATATTTGTCTGTTCACGTTACGTGAACATTGACTTATTTTGAACCCAGATGGAAGAGAGACTGATATATACGGTTACGGAAGAAATTCTAAAAGAGCATAATATCAATGCTTTATGGACAGAGCCTGTCACTAAGGATATAGATGGGATTCTGACAATTACCTATAAAGGGAACAAACAAGAGTTCCATGTCGAAATCAAGAAGGAACTCAGGAATTACCAATTGGATCAAATTTTTCATCAGGCTGAGACCTATAACCCACTAATTGTCATTGCAGAAACTATATTTCCCTACATCAGAAATCTCCTTAAAGAGCATAAAATAGGATATATTGACCTGAATGGCAATATGAATATTGAGGCTGACAATTTCCTTCTTAAGATAGAAGGGAACAACAAAAAATACCTTCATCGTGAGAAGCGTGGCAGAGCATTCACAAAGGCAGGACTGAAAACTATCCTGTTATTCCTTAGAAATGAAGAAAAAATCAATGACACCTACCGTGAGATTGCAAAAAATACTGGTACTGCAGTTGGTAACGTGAAGCTAATCCTTGATGGACTAATTGAAGAGGGATTTGTTCTGCGAAAGAACGATAAAGAGCTAAAACTTACAAACAAAAAAGATTTACTTCAGAAGTGGATAACTGGTTATAATGAGAAACTGAAGCCTACTTTATTTCTCGGCAGTTTTAAATTCATGAAAGTTGATGACTTTGATAAATGGAAGGAGTTAAAAATAGATGGGAAATATACCTGCTGGGGAGGAGAGGCTGCCGGAAATATTTATACCGGTTATCTTCTCCCACAAACTTTGACTCTATATACAAATGAAAAGAAGTTGGATTTGATGAAGAAACACCGGTTGGTACCGGACAATAATGGTAATATTAAAGCATTTGAAAGATTCTGGCGATTTGGCCTGGAAAATAAAAATGTGGTTCCACCAATTATAGCCTATGCCGATTTGTTAGAAACAAATGACAGGAGATGTATTGAAACAGCACAGAAGATATATGAGCAACATCTTAAAAATACCATTTAATAAGGTACGGAAGGAAGTTAATTATAAAGAATTACTTGATGCTATTGAAAGAGGATTCAACCGATTCGGTATTGATTTTTATCTTGTCGGAGCTACTGCCAGGGATGTTTGGATGAGAGGTGTCCATGGGGTCACTCCTAAACGTGCAACCAGTGATTTGGATTTTGCAATAATGTTGAAGGATAGCGAACAATTTGGAGAGTTAAAAAAGTATTTAATCGAAGTTGAAGGTTTTCTTCCTTATAAGGAAAATGCCTTTGTTCTGATCTGGAAGGACAGGACTCAGGTCGATCTCATCCCATTCGGCGATCTGGAAAAAGAAGGAATAGTTACTGTAAAAGGTACCGGATTTACGAGCATGAATGTAGAAGGTGTCAGGGAAGTATTTGAAGAGGCTTCTGCAGAAATTCAGATTGATGATAACACGCAGTTTAAAGTTTGTACATTATCTGGTATAGTTGTTCTTAAACTAATCGCCTGGGATGACAGACCTGAAGTCAGGGGTGATGATATTGATGATATAGCAGATATTTTAAGGCACTATTTCCGCTTTAATAGTGAAGCAATTTGGGAAAAACATTTTGATTTGTTTGTCGATGATGCCGGACTGGATGAAATAGCATCGCAGTATCTCGGACGAGAGATAGGTAAAATAGTAATTAAGAATTCAAAGCTAAAAGACAGAATACTTGATATTCTTAAAAGGGGGATTTCTGACACAAAATCCAATGGACTTGATGAACTGCTGGCCAAGAAGTTAGATAATACCATAGAATTTTGTCGCAGTCTGATTTCCCATGTAATATGTGGTATAAAAGATACTTCTGGAAACAACGTATAATCCTGTAGTAGATTTTCCAGAGATCATTAAATGATATTTCTGTAAACTCTCATCCTCATTAATTTTCCTGATCAATTCGTCAGGAACATCATAATGCGAAAACTTCAGGATCTCAGCTGTCTGAATCCTGGAAATGTAAATCTTCGCATCATAAATCGGATCATCTTTTGTTACATTGAACATGTTAACATAAAGCTCATCGTCAGCATTAATATCCAAAATGCTGATCCAGAATGGGTTAATTTCCTCATTTTGGTTTTTGTAAGTGATGTTAAGGTATTTGCCTTCCCGGATTGCCTGTCCTATGAGTACCGTTATCTTATTATCAGCCATTTTATTAGAGTCTTATTTGGATATTATATTACGATATACTGCTGATGTCTGCCTATTAATGTTTATGCCTTTTACTACTGCCACAGGATTGGTCATCGTCTTAGACATGGAACTTGCGAAGCCCAGGACGAGAATCATAACTATTAACGGCAATCTACCTGTTTTTATGATCAGTATGTTATATAAGTAGTTTTTGTGATTACTACAGTAAAGGTAATCACAATATTTATGAGGCAAAACCTAATTTAAAATGATGCTTTTGAACACAGTGTCCGCTGGACATTTCTAACCATCACCAGATGGTAAAAAAATGTCTCTTAATAATTAAAACATACTTCAATAGACATTCCTTAGCTGAAAATGGTCAGCCTGGCTGGTTTTTATAATAATTAGCGAAATTATATCAGAAACGGTTTATTTCCATATTTACTGCACTTCATAAATGGACATTAATTTCCAGCATAGAGTAGGAATTAATCTTTTATACTATTTATTCTATTTATTGCATTAATGGGAAGGAAAACTTTAAATTTTTTGTACTACTTTTTGTACTACTAATGAAAATGGCCTTGTAAATATTTGATTTACAAGACCATTTGATTTTGAAAGTAGCCCCTCTTCGTCAGGATAAATCCGGACTTCGGAGGGCGCGGTCGGGGTGTAAAGACTGCTCGTCCTCCCTCCGGTCGGACTCGCGGACTTCCAGAGGGTGACCTAAAAGAAAAAGCCCCGCAACGCTTTGCGTTGCAATGGGGCTTTGTTTTCAATTCGCTTATGCCAGCAAGCTGTCAACGCTCATGAAAAACAAAGCCCCGTCGCTTTCGCGACAGGGCTTTTTCTTTTGTCGGGGTGAGAAGACTCGAACTTCCGACCCCTACGTCCCGAACGTAGTACGCTACCAACTGCGCTACACCCCGCTTTGTCCTCCGTAGCTTTAGCGAAGGAGTGCTGACCTCTGTCGTTCCAATCTTCCAGGACAAGGACGGCCCGGCCGGCACAAAAATAATAATTTTTCTGCTCTTTTTTCAATCTCCCTCACCTGAGTTACTATTCCAGGCAAAAGAAACGATTTTCCTCATAAATTTTTTTATCAAACTCCTATTTAAACAGCATCGGGGCAAACTCCGACAGATAGATACGCCAGTTGGCCCAGGTATGACCGCCTGTGCTTTCGCGGTAGACATACTTAAATCCTATCTTGTCGAGAGTCTCTCTGAGCGTTATAACACCGTTATATACAAAATCATCCTTCCCGCAGGCTATCCAGTAAAGCTTATAACCGCTGTTTTTCAGTGCCTCAAGCTTTGCAAGCCTCTCCTGCTCCTGTTTCGCCGCGTCGCCGCCCTGCTGTCCCATATTCATTATACCCATGCTGTAGACTCCTATGTAGCCAAACATACCGGGATTATCGTTGGTGATGGTCTGGGTATGCATACCACCCATTGAAAGGCCTGCAATAGCCCTGTTGTCCTGGTCCGTCAGCACCCGGTAATTCTTTTCAATATACGGCACAACATCCTTTACGAGGTGTGCCTCGAACCGGCCGGCCAGGCGCTGGTATGATGCCATCCCCTGTTCTCCGGATGCAGGTATCGGAGGGACCTCGTTCTGTGCTCCCGCCTGGTTGGCATTGCCGTTGGTCATAACAACTATCATCGGCCTTGCCTTGCCCTGAGCAATAAGGTTGTCCATTATCTGGGCAGTCCGCCCCATGTTCGTCCAGGCATCCTCATCTCCCCCTGCTCCATGCAGGAGATAAAACACGGGATACCTGTCCGTGCTCCCTTCATAGCCGGCAGGTGTATAAACATACATCCTCCTGCTGAAGCCCAGCACACCGGAGGGATACCAAACCTTGCCCACATTGCCGTGGGGCACATCGTGTTTATGAAAATAGAGATCCGATTCCGGGCCTGGGACAATCACGAAGCTCTGGTATCGAGCCCCGTCTCGCCGTACCTGAACATTATCGGGATCGATAGAATTCACACCGTCAACACTGAAGGTATACCCGTAGAGCTCCGGCTGCAGGGGATCCACGGTAAGATTGAAGAGTCCGGTATCGTTTCGTACAAGCTCCTGGCTTGAACCAAAACCGCTCTGCCACTCTCCTGATACAGTCACCTTCGATGCATCTCTTGAAAAGAGCCTGAAGGTTACTTTGTTGTCGGGCTGTACCTCGGGTGATATTATTCGCACAGGCATCCTCTGAGGAGCCCTTACAGCGGGCCTGACAGCCTCCTGGGCTATCGCGCCGGCAGGCAGAATTATTAACGCCAGATTTACGAAGATTGATAAAATGACGGGGCTGATTTTCTTTTTCATAGTTACAGGTTTTATAGTTTCTATATAGACAATCTAATTTAGTCAATTATTCACAAGCTCTTAAAAGATTTTCATAATTTAACGCTCTTAACTATCAGCACGATTCAACAGCAAGAATGACATCCTTAAGGATCAGATCAATAGATATCATGAGGGGAGTAACGCTGCTCCTGATGCTGTTCGTGAACGACCTCAACATGGATATCGTCCCGGCATGGCTGGGCCATACACCTGAAGATGTCGATGGCATGGGGCTGGCCGACTGGGTTTTTCCGGGATTCCTTTTTATCGCCGGCATGTCGGTGCCATTCGCTTTATCAAAAAGGTTTGCAAAAGAAGAGCCGGTCAATATGGTCATCAGATATATTGTTAAAAGGTCTGTCAGCCTGATAATTATAGGGGTACTCATGCTCAACACAGCAAGAGTTGATCCTGGACTTACCGGGTTAAGCAGGAACATGTGGGCATTGCTTATGTATCTGGGTGTTTTTCTTCTGTGGAACGATTACCGTGATGCGGACAGCAGATTCTTCACTATAGCCGGATTCAAATTTTTCGCACTGGTAATCCTTGTCATTCTGGTATTTAAGTTTAACTCCGGAAAGCCTGAGAACAACAGCTCACTGATTACCGGCTGGTGGGGTATACTGGGACAGATAGGATGGGGGTACCTGACAGCCGCCCTTACCTACGTTGTGTGCCGCGATTCCCTCTTCAGGACTTCTTTCGTTGCTCTCTTCTTCCTGGCAATGAATATCCTCGACGGATCAGGTCATACGGATTACCTCGACAGTATCAGGCCTGTCCTGGGTATAGTCATCCAGGGCAGTGTGCCGTTCATCGTTCTCTCGGGACTTATGGGTGGACTTATCCTGAGAAAGATCCCGACATCAGAGTACAGGAAGATGATCCTGATTTTTACCGGCATGGGAATTATTTATCTCGGATCGGGCATTCTACTGAGAAAGTGGTTTATAATCTCGAAGATAATGGCTACACCAAGCTGGGGTTTGATCTGCACCGGAATCAGTTTTCTTGTCTATATTTTCCTTTACTGGATTACTGATGTAAAGGGTTTCAGCAAATGGGCGTTTTTCATCAGGCCTGCAGGGGAGAATTCTCTTACTACATACCTCGCTCCGAACTTCCTTTACCACCTTATCTGGATGTCGGGAATACCAGTTCTGATTTACAAACAATCCTCAGAACCACTTGTGGTAATTGCTGGATCGCTGGCATGGGCCATTCTGATGGCAGGTTTTGCAGCACTGCTTGGACGAATGGGAATCCGGCTCCGGCCATGACTTGAATAGAACCCAAAACCAATCAAAAGAAAAGCTCCGGTTTAATAATCCATCTAATATCGCTATTCTTATCTTTACGAAATATTTGATATGCATGATTATTCACCTTCATTTTCACAGGAGAGCCACCGGTGTCACAAGAAGCGTTGAAACTATTCTGCCGTTCCTGAACAGATATGATGAAGCAAGGGCTTTCGGCTACGGCATAAAGACAAAAAAAATAGGCTTCTCAGGATTGCTGAGAATGATCTGGTCGGTAAAAAAGCCGGTTATCCATGCTCATCGCAACAATGAACTAATTTTTGCCTTTTTGCTGAGGATGGTGGGAGGCAGATTTCTGCTTGTTTTTACACGTCACTCCGATACCATGCCGTCTAAATTCACCAGCCTCCTCATGAAGAGGGCCGATCGCCTGATAAGTCTGAATCCTTCAATGTCGGAGTCTCTTCCTTTTGAGAATACCCTTATCAGGCATGGAGTGAATACTGAATTTTTCAATATCGCGGAGAAGAAGAGGCTGGCAGGGATACCACAGGAAAATCTCATCACGGTAATTGGCCGGATAAGGCCTGAGAAAGGGCAGATTACTGTGATAAAGGCTGTTGCTCCGCTCCTGAGGACAAAAAAAGAGTGGGGACTCCTGATTATCGGCAAAACAGATAAGACAGACTATCTTGTTAAGATATTGTCAATAGCATCGGAAAGCAGGGTTTCTGAACAGGTTCACATAATCCCTGAGAACGAT
>Ga0334885_1001921_pt1 | contig 23154 bp, 24 predicted proteins | sample GraSluR1_MG_8_FD_207233 | JGI IMG/M metagenome (GOLD analysis project Ga0334885, IMG submission 207233) | Sludge microbial communities from methane-producing bioreactor in Wageningen University, Netherlands - Granular Sludge_31_05-R1 | ecosystem: Engineered > Bioreactor > Anaerobic >...
AGCCCCGCAGGGTCGACCTTGGTCGTATCCGCCGCGGCGGCGATCCTGGCCATCTACATCCTCTTCTTCAGGCGTTGATTCCGATGAGAGCCCTCCTGGCATATCTTCTCCTGGCATCGATGATCGGGACGGCGGTGGAGTGGGGGGACCGGGCGGAGGGGGAGCTCCATTGGGGAGAGGCCCTCTCCATCGGAGGCTATAGCCTGGAGGTGGCGGACTTCACCCCCGAGGAGAGGACGCCGAGGATGGTGATGCTCCACCTCCGGAAGGGGGGCGAGCTGATCGCCACCCGAGCCCTGGGGCCGGGGGAGAGCTTCTCCTTCGATGACGCGGTGATGGTGAGGGCCGAGGAGGTGATGATGAGAGACTACCTCCTGGACGGATCGGCGGAGCCCCGGGCCCGGGTCGCCCTCATCCTCCGGGCGGTCCCCGACCTCACCGTCCGGGTAGTACCGAAGGAGGAGGCTTACCGGGGAGGGGACCGGGCGAGGCTCGAGGTCGAGGTGGAGAACGTCGGGATGGCGGCGGCGGAGGAGGTCGAGCTGGAGGTGGCCTTCGGCCCCGGGATCCCCTCGGCGAAGCATTCGATATCCAGCCTCGCCCCGGGGGAGGTCTGGGACGGGGACCCTTCCACCCGGGAGGTCGAGCCCCTGAGGGTGAGCTTCAGAGGGCCGCCGGTGGCGGGGCCCCAGGAGCTCCGGGTCGAGGCGAGGGCCCGTTACCTCGACCCCGAGGGGGGGGTCCACGAGGCGGTGGGCGGGACGAGCCTCGAGATCTTCGGCCCCCTCCGGGTCTTCAAATACGCTGAGGAGGAGGTCCGGTTCGGCGAGGAGAGCTACGTCCACCTCTCCGTCAGCAATACCGGCCCCAGGCCCCAGGAGGTGGTCCTCACCGACTCGGTGGGCCGAGATTTCCTGACGGGGGCCACCCTGGAGTGGAGGATGACGGTCCCCCCGGGGGAGAGCGAGGGGGCGAGCTACACCGTCACCGCGAAGAGGCCGGGGGAGGGGCAGGCCCTCCCCCCGGCGGAGGCGACCTACTCCGTCGACGGGAAGGGGTACCGGGTGAGGTCGATGTCCCCCGTCGTCGACGTCGTCGGCCCCCTGGTGGAGGTGGAGAAGAGGGCCTCCTCCTCCAGGGTCGGGGTGGGGGAGGAGGTGACGGTGACGGTGACGGCGAAGAATGTGGGGAACCGGAGGGCTAAGGCCTCCCTCCAGGAGACGGTCCCCCCCTGGGCGACCCTCGTCGGGGGGGAGACGGAGCTCTCCCTCCTCCTCCTGCCGGGGGAGGAGGCGGCGATCGTCTATACCCTGTCGTGCCCGGAGCCGGGGAGCTTCACCATCCCGGCCACCACCGTCTGCTACCGGGACGACCGGGGGACCGCCTGCACCCTCGAGTCCTCGCGGCTGAGGATCACCGTCGAGGAAGAGGAGGAGGCCACCGCCGAGGAGGCTCCTGGGCCGGAAGAGGGGCGTGATCCCCCCTCCGCCGAGGCGCAGCCCGCCCCCGGATCCGGAGGGGGGTTCTTCTGGGCCGTCCCCGCCCTGATCCTGATGATATTCATAGCCTTCGATCGATATATTTAGAGCTGAATTGAATGGACGGCTTGGTGAGGATGGGACCGGACGATCTTGGATGGGGAGGGGCGTCCCCAGAACGCCCCCGGAGGCTTGCAGCCCTGGTGGGGGCAGCTCTCCTCCTCCTCCAGCCCGCCCTCGGCCAGGCGCCGGACCTCCTCTGGGAGAAGGCCTTCGGCGGCCCGGGGGAGGAGAGGGGGATCTCCCTCCAGGAGACGGCCGACGGCGGGATCATCGTCGCGGGCTACACCAACTCCCGGGGGAGCGGCGGCCGGGACCTTTGGCTGGTGAAGACCGATTCGGAGGGGGAGCTGGAGTGGGATAGGACGATCGGCGGCCCCGGGGACGAGGAGGGGTGGGCGGTCCTGGAGGTGGAGGACGGGTACGTGGTGGCGGGGGTCTCCTCCTCCGGGGAAGGCGGCGGAAGAGACCTCCTCCTCCTCAAGACCTACTCCGACGGCTACGAGAGGTGGTCGAAGACCTTCGGGGGGCCGGGGGACGACTGGGGGGTCGCCCTGGTGAGGACGGAGGGGGGATACCTCGTCGCCGGGTCCACCACCTCCCGGGGCTCGGGGGGCTCCGACGGCTGGATCCTCCTCGCCGACCCCGACGGGAACCCGGATTGGGAGCTCGCCATCGGCGGATCCAAGAACGACGGCCTCTCCTCGATCCTGGAGGTGGCGGACGGTTACGTCGCCGTCGGGACGACCGAGTCCTACGGGGGGGGAGGCAAGGACGTCTGGCTCGTCAAGACGGACCGGGAGGGGGGGAGGATCTGGGAGAAGACCTTCGGGAAGGGCGGCGACGAGAGGGGAAACTCCGTCCTGAAGGTGGCGGACGGCTACCTCATCGTCGGGACAACGGCCTCTGAGGGGTCGAGCGGGAGGGACCTCCTCCTCCTCAAGACCGACCTCCAGGGGGAGAAGGTCTGGGAGGAGACGATGGGGGGACCCGGGGAGGACGGGGGCTGGCAGGCCCTGGAGGCGGGGGGCGGCCTCGTCGTCGTCGGCTACACCCGGGGCGCCGCCGACCAGGACGTCTGGCTCCTCTCGGTCAGCTCCGCCGGCGAGAAGGTCTGGGATGCGACCTTCGGGGGGCCGGGCTTCGACCTGGGGAGGGCGATCGTCCCGACGGGCGACGGGGCGATGGCGATGACGGGCTGGACGGAGTCCCGGGGGTCGGGGGGCCAGGACCTCTGGCTCGGAAAGACCGAGGCGGTGGATTGACGGGCCGACCCCCCGGGAGGGGGAGAGGGGCGGCCCCGGGGGACGAGGTCTACGAGCCGGCTGAGGACTCCCGCCTCCTCCTCGCCGCCGCCCTGGAGGAGGTGACCCCCGAGGATCGGGTCCTGGAGATCGGGTGCGGCAGCGGCATCATATCCAGGGCCCTCCTCCCCCGGGCCCGGCGGGTCGTCGCCACCGACGTCAACCCCGCCGCCTTGGGCTCCCTCCGGGGGACGGGGGTCGAGGCCGTCCGGGCCGACCTCTTCTCCGGGATCCGGCAGCGGTTCGACCTCATCCTCTTCAACCCTCCGTACCTCCCGACGGGGGAGGAGGAGGTTCTGGAGGGGTGGATCAACTTCGCCTTCGACGGCGGAGAGACGGGGAGGGAGACGATATGCCGGTTCCTGGAGGGGCTGAAAGACCACCTGGAGCCGGCGGGGGGGCGCGCCCTCCTCCTCCTATCGAGCCTCTGCGGCCCCGGGGAGGTGGAGGCGAAGGCGCGAGCCGAGGGGCTCGCCGTCGAGGTCGTCCTTCGCGAGAGGTACTTCTTCGAGGAGCTCCTGGTCATGAGGCTCAACCCCGCGGAATCGTTCGGAGAATAGGAAACGTTTAATCCAGATGGGCCGTCATCTTCATATCCGGCCATAAGTAAGGGGCTGGGACCTGGCGGCGGAGGGGGGGGCGCGATTTTGCTTTTTTCGAGCATAAATGTTGGAATTGAATAAACTTAAATGCGATGAACAACAACCTGTTATAGCAGAGGTGATCCCGTGATGAAGATCCGAGTCGTGAGTTCGAAGAAGGAGATCGACGAGCTGAACCGAAACGAGCAGATTATACACCTGGCCTTCAGAGCCTCCAACACCGATATATTCAGGCTCCTCCAGGCCTGTCCCAGACTGAAGGCGATCCAGGTTCCCTCCTCGTATTACAAGACCATGTCCCACGCCGGCCAGATGTTTCTGGAGATGCAGGGGGTCGAGATCGTCGAGGGGGACGTCTGGGGCCACCGGAAGGACATCGACGAGTACTACACCGTGGACGACAAGGTGATGGAGAGGATAACCTCCCTCCAGTCCGAAGGGGTCAACCTCGAAGAGATCGCCGGCCGAGTCTCCCGGGAGTCGAAGCTCTCCCCCGCGATGGTCAGGTACATGATAAAGCAGGCGGCTTGAGGGAGCGGGTGGTTCAGAACCTCCCTCAGGGATTTTGGTGGTATCATGATTAAGATCAGGATAGTGAGCTCCAAGGATGAGATAAAAGACCTCACGCGAGGCGATCATACCGTCCACCTGGCCTACAGGGCCTCCAGCACCGACATGTTCAGGCTCCTCCAGTACAGTCCCCGCCTCCGGGCCGTCCAGGTCCCGCCATCGTACTACAGGAACATGCCGACGACGGCCCGGGCCTTCCTGGAGACCCAGGGGGTGGAGATCATCGAGGGGGACGTCTGGGGCCACCGGAAGGACATCGACGAGTACTTCGTCATCGACGACGAGATGATAGAGAGGATAACCCGCCTCCAGTCCGACGGCCTGAAGGTAGAAGAGATCTCCTCGAGGATATCCTGGGAGTCGAAGCTCTCCCCGGCGATGGTCAACTACATCATCAAAAAGAACGCATGACCGGGGCCTAGGACGGCCTTGAGATCCCTGGCCTACCCCTCTTTTCTATTCTCCAGCTCGCCGCCCTCGAGCGACTCCAGCATCTCCACCATCCGGTCCAGAACCTCGGCTACGCCGTCGCCGCTGAGGGTGGACATCCCCATCTCCGCCCCCTGGTAGCCGGCGAGGTCGACCTTGTTCGCCACCACCAGGACCGGGAGGCTGAGCCAGCTCTTCACGTCGGCGAGGAGGCGGAGCTGCTCCTCCAGGGAGAAGCCGCAGTACTCGCTCGGGTCGAGGATGAAGAGGACGGCGCCCCGGAGGTGCCTGAGGGCTGCCACCGCCTGAAGCTCGATCTCGTTCTTCGCCGATAAGGGACGGTCCAGGAGCCCGGGGGTGTCCACCACCTGGTACCTCTGATGGCCCCGGGTGAAGTGGCCCACCCCCACCCCCCGGGTCGTGAACGGATAGCTCGCGATCTCCGGCCGCGCCCCGGAGACGGCGGCGATGAAGCTCGACTTCCCGACGTTCGGGTATCCGGCGACTATGATGGTGGGGAGGTCCGGATCTACCGTCGGCAGAACCCTCAGCTTCTGGCGGGCGTCGTTGAGGAAGAGGAGGTCCTGGTCGATCGACTTCATCACCGAGGCCATCCTCCCGAAGGCAGCCCTCCTGATGGAGGGCTTATCTTGTGCCCCCTTCATCCTGGTCAGGTGGTCCCGGGTTATCGACCTGATGGTGGAGCCGGCCCAGGATACCCGGGAGAGGTGGACCCTCATCTCGTCCACCCCCACGGCGGCGTCGGCGAGGTCGTGGTAGAAGGGGGGGATGTTCATGAAGGAGGGGTACTTTCGGACCAGGTTCGTCAGATTGTCGGCGAGGATGTTCCCCGCGGTCATCAGCATCGCCTCGTCCTTCTTCTTACCCATCGCCGCCCTCTTCGACCGTCTGAAAGCCCGGTCCACCAGCTCCTGGGAGGTGGGGACGGTTGGAAGCCTTTCGAACATAACCCCCATGGACGTCCCTCGGAGGAGATAAACTTTGAGTCCCGGAGAGGCGGAGTCATCGAATAAAATGTTTGCGGAACATTTATATAGCTTGAGCCCGAACAAGTTGGGGTGAGGTGACCGGTTGAAGAGGTTGGGGACCACCCATCACTCCGTCCAGAAGAAGTTGATAGTGCGCGTTGAAGCCAGCGGTGAAAAGAAGGAAGAGCTGCCGAAGATCAATTCTGTCGTCGTAGATCAGAAGAAATTCAAGATCGGCCGGGTTTTTGACATATTCGGCCCTACGGATCGGCCCTACGTCGTCGTCAAACCTTATAAGAACGTCGATCCGGAAGTTCACCTGGGAAAGAAACTCTATTTCGAGGAGCGCGGATTTGGTGGAAGAAATAGAAAAGATTAGGGAGATCGAACGGTCTGAGAAGGAGAAGATCCAGGAGAAGATCAAGCTCAGGCGGGAGAAGGAGAAGGTAGACGAGTTCGAGAAGTTCATCGTCGAGTGCCCTGAGTGCGGGAGCCACGCCCTCGTCCACGACTACGAGAGGGCGGAGCTGGTCTGCTCCGACTGCGGCCTCGTCATCGACGAGAACTTCATCGACCAGGGGCCTGAGTGGAGGGCCTTCGACCACGACCAGAGGATGAAGAGGTCGAGGGTCGGCGCTCCCATGACCTACACCATCCACGACAAGGGCCTCTCGACGATGATAGACTGGAGGAACCGGGACTCCTACGGCAAGACGATATCATCCAAGAACCGAGCCCAGCTCTACCGCCTCCGAAAGTGGCAGCGGCGGATCCGGGTCAGCAACGCCACGGAGCGGAACCTCGCCTTCGCGTTGTCCGAACTGGACAGGATGGCCTCGGCCCTGGGCCTCTCCCGGAACGTGAGGGAGACGGCAGCCGTGATATATAGAAAGGCCGTCGACAAGAACCTGATCCGCGGAAGGTCCATCGAGGGGGTCGCCGCCGCCGCCCTCTACGCCGCATGCCGGCAGTGCAACGTCCCCAGGACCTTAGATGAGATCGCCGAGGTCTCGAGGGTTTCGAGGAAGGAGATCGGCAGGACCTACAGGTTCGTATCCCGGGAGCTCGCCCTGAAGCTGATGCCGACGAGCCCCATCGACTACATACCCCGGTTCTGCTCCGGGCTGAGCCTGAAAGGCGAGGTCCAGGCGAAGGGGATCGAGATCCTCCGCCAGGCGGCGGAGAAGGAGCTGACCAGCGGCCGGGGGCCCACGGGGGTCGCGGCGGCGGCGATATACATCGCCTCTATCCTCTGCGGCGACCGGAGGACCCAGCGCGAGGTGGCGGACGTCGCCGGGGTGACGGAGGTCACCATCCGGAACCGCTACAAGGAGCTGGCCGAGGAGCTGGGGATCGAGATCATCCTCTGAGCTCCTCCATGGACCTGGCGAGGACCCCCGTCGCCTCCGCCAGGGCCAGATCTATTTTCCAGGCCTTGTCTAGCCTCTCCTTTGCCATCCTCAGGGAGTAGGGCTCGATATTCCAATTTACTCCGGGGTATCCGACGTCCATCATGACCAGCCCCTCCGCCGGGGCGGGGGCGACCCCCCGGTTGGTCCGGGGATCGAGGAGGGCTTCGACCCAGGCCAGGTCCCGGTCTCCGGACCCCACCAGCTCCAGGACCTTCGCCATCTTCCTCACCATGTTCCAGAGGAAGCCGTCGGCTCTGACGTCGATGACGACGATCCCCCTCTCCTCCGTCAGATCGAGCTTCATCAGGTTCCGGATCGATGGCCCCCTCTTCTCCGAAGAGAGGTTTCTGAAGTCGTGGACGCCGAGGAGCTCTCCTGCCGCCTCCCGCATCGCCTCGAGGTCGAGGCCGCCGCCGGGGAGGTGGTACCGGTACTCCCGCCAGAGGGCGGCGTGGCGGGCGCTGAAGTTCTCGGGGACGGGGGCCCAGGCCCAGGCCCAGACGTCGGTGGGGAGCCGGCTGTTTACGACCCGGGGGACGGCGAGATCGGCCTTGGCAGGTTGGACGTAGAAGTCGATAACCTGGCCGAGGGCAGATACCCCCCGGTCGGTCCTCCCGGCGTAGCAGAAGCTCCCGTCGTTTATCCCCAGGGACCGGAGGGCGCGGCCTACCACGGCCTGGACGGTGGGGGCGGCGGGCTGGAGCTGGAAGCCGTGGTAGCCCCGGCCGAGGTAGCCGAGCTTGAAGGCGACTTTCATGTTAACGGATCATCCCAGAGAGCTTCGGTGGTCGAGGCTGTCGGGATCGGACCTGCTACCGGCTTCGGATCAGATCTCCCTCGGGTCGTTGATCTCCCCGGTGATCGCCCCGGCCGCCGCCGTCGCCGGGGAGCAGAGGTAGACCCGGGCCTTGGGGCTCCCCTGGCGGCCCTGGAAGTTCCGGTTCGAGGTGGAGAGGGACGCCTCCCCGTCCCCGAGGAGGCCGAAGCTTCCGCCCATGCAGGGGCCGCAGCAGGGGGATTCGACTATGGCCCCCGCCTCCATGAACTTCTCGACGAGCCCCGCCCGGAGGGCCTTCATGTACTCAGTCCTGCTGGCGGGGATCACCACCATCCGCACCCCCCGGGCCACGGGCTCGCCTCTCATCACCTCGGCGGCGAGGGCTAGGTCCTCGAACCTGCCGTTGGTGCAGGAGCCGAGGAAGACCTGGTCGATCTTCGTCCCGGCGAGGTCCCCGGCGGGGACGACGTGGTCGACGTTGTGGGGGACGGCGACCTGGGGCGGAAGGTCGGAGACCTCCCAGCCCCGCTCGGTGAAGGAGGCGTCCTCATCGCCGTGGAGGACCTTCTTGCCGTCGAAGTCCGGCACCCGTTCTCGGATGTAACCCAGAGTCGTCTCGTCGGGGTCGACGAGGCCGGCCTTCCCCCCCATCTCGATCGCCATGTTCGTCATCGTCATCCTCTCGGGGACGGACATCCTCGATACCGCGGAGCCGGCGAACTCGCAGGCCTGGTAGGTGGCGCCGTCGGCGCCGATGTCGCCGATCATCCTCAGGATGACGTCCTTGGAGGTGACGAGCCGGGGAAGCGTCCCCTCGGCCCTGAGCCGCAAGGTCTCGGGGACCATGAACCAGAGCTTTCCCGTGGCGAAGACCGAGGCCATGTCGGTGCTGCCTATCCCGGTGGAGAAGGCCCCCAGGGCGCCGTAGGCGCAGGTGTGAGAGTCGGAGCCGACGATGAGGTCCCCGGGGAGGACGTGCCCCTTCTCCGGCATCACCTGGTGGCAGACCCCCTCGAAGACGTCGTAGTTGAGAATCCCCTGCGAGGCCGCGAAGCTCCGGAGCATGATGTGGTTCTCGGCGGCGGCGAGGCTATCTGCCGGGACCTGATGGTCGAAGAGGATAACTATCTTCTCGGGGTCCCAGACGTGCGCGTCCTCGCCTGCAATCTCGCGAAACCCCTTCACCGCCAGGGGGCCGGTGATGTCGTGGACCATGGCCCTGTCTATATCGGCCATCACGAACTCCCCGGCCCTCACCACCTTCTTCGAGGCTCGAGAGAAGATCTTCTCAGAGAGGGTTAGACCTGCCATGGCCAGGGAGATCGCCGCCAAAATAGATAAAGCTTGACCCGACCCCCCGGGGTTCGATGATGAGATGGCGGGATGGGAGGACGGATCGATAACGGACTTTATTGTCGAAATTTAGAGAGAGAAAGAGTCCCCAAAACCCTTAAATAACGCCGCCATCATTACCCCAATGCACATTAGAGTACATCAAAACTCATCGTTTCTGGAGGATACACCTTTGCAAACTAAAATTCTGCTGGATGAAGAAGAGATGCCCAAGCGGTGGTACAACGTCGCCGCAGACCTCATCACGCCCCTGGACCCGCCCCTCCACCCCCAGACCGGAGAGCCCCTCAAGCCCGAAGACCTGGAGGCGATCTTCCCGAAGGGGCTGATCCGGCAGGAGATGTCCACCGAGCGGTGGATCGAGATCCCCGAGGAGGTCCGGGAGATCCTCAAGCTCTGGAGGCCTACCCCCCTCTTCCGGGCCCACCGGCTCGAAGAGCACCTCAAGACCCCGGCGAGGATCTACTACAAGTACGAGGGGGTCAGCCCCGCCGGGAGCCACAAGCCGAATACCGCCGTCGCCCAGGCCTACTACAACATGAAGGAGGGGGTCGAGAGGATCGCCACTGAGACCGGCGCCGGCCAGTGGGGGTCGGCCCTCTCCATGGCGACGTGCCTCTTCGATATCCAGTGCCGGGTCTACATGGTCCGGGCCTCCTTCGACCAGAAGCCGTACCGGAAGTCCATCATGCAGGTCTGGGGCGCCGAGTGCGTCGCCAGCCCCAGCGAGCTGACCAACGCCGGGAGGGCGATCTTGAAGGAGCACCCCGACACCGGCGGAAGCCTGGGGATCGCCATCTCCGAGGCGGTCGAGGACGCCGCGACCCACGACAACACCAACTACGCCCTGGGATCCGTCTTAAACCACGTCCTCCTCCACCAGACGGTGGAGGGCCAGGAGCTGAAGGAGCAGCTTGCGATCGTCGACGACTACCCCGACGTAATATACGGCTGCGTCGGCGGCGGCTCGAACTTTCCCGGGATGGTCTTCCCCTTCGTCCCCGACAAGTTGAAGGAGAAGAAGGAGATCAGGATGGTCGCCTGCGAGCCCTCCGCCTGCCCGACCCTGACGAAGGGGCTCTACACCTACGACTTCGGCGACACGGCGAGGCTCACCCCCCTCCTCAAGATGTACACCCTCGGCCACGACTTCATCCCGCCCTCGATCCACGCCGGCGGGCTCCGTTACCACGGCGACGCCCCCCTCCTCTGCAACCTCGTCCACGACCGGGTGATCGAGGCGATGTCCTTCCACCAGAACGAGGTCTTCCAGGCGGCCGTCACCTTCGCCAGGACCGAGGGGATCCTCCCCGCCCCCGAGTCCTCCCATGCCATAAAGCCCGCCATCGACGACGCCATCGCCTGTAAGAAGACCGGCGAGGAGAAGACGATCGTCATCTCCCTCAGCGGCCACGGCCACTTCGACCTCTCCAGCTACGACGCCTACTTCGCAGGAAACCTGGTGGACTACGAGTACCCCGAGGAGCTGGTGAAGCAGTCCCTGGCGAAGATCCCCAAGTTCTGATGGGGTGGGGCTGGTGAAGAAGGTGGGGTTCCTCGTCAACCCCGTAGCCGGCATGGGCGGAGCCGTCGGCCTCAAGGGGACCGACGGCCTCGCCGAGGAGGCGCTGGCCAGGGGGGCGGTCCCCATCGCACCCCAGCGGGCGGCGGCGGCCCTGGCGGGGCTCGCCGACCTCGACGCCCTCTTTCTGACCGCTGCCGGCGAGATGGGGGAGGAGTCCCTCCGAAGGGCCGGCCTCCGATCTAGGGTCGTCCACCGGCCTTCGGGCCCATCGACGGCGGAGGACACCCGGAGAGCCTGCCGATTATTCGTCGAGGAGGGGGTAGACCTGATCGTCTTCTCCGGCGGCGACGGGACCGCCCGGGACGTTGCCGGGGTCGTGGGATCGAGGGTGCCCATCATCGGGATACCCGCCGGCGTCAAGATGCACTCGGGGGTCTTCGCCATCAGCCCAAAAGCGGCGGGGGAACTCCTCCGGGGTTACCTGGCGGGGGTGCTCCGGACGAGAGAGACGGAGATCCTGGACGTCGACGAGGAGAAGTACCGGGCCGGGGTCCTCGACACCAGGATCTACGGCATCGCATCGACCCCATACCTGCCTGCCCTGGTCCAGGAGAGAAAGCAGATATACTCCGCCAGCTCGGAGGAGGAGTTCAAAGAAGAGATCGCTATCTTCGCCTCGGAGTTCATGCGGGACGGCTCCGCCTACATCCTGGGGGCGGGGACGACCACCGCCAAGATCGCCGAGCTCCTCGGAGTTGAGAAGACCCTCCTGGGGGTGGACGTCGTCCAGGACGGCCGGACCATCTGCCGCGACGCCTCGGAGGAGGACCTCCTCCGGACGATCGAGGCGGCGGGGAGGACGAAGATCGTGGTCAGCCCCATCGGCGCCCAGGGGTTCGTCCTGGGGAGGGGAAGCCAGCAGATAAGTTCCCGGGTCCTCCGAAGGGTGGGGCCTGAGAACCTGATCATCGTAGCCACCCCCCACAAGCTGAAGGAGACTCCCCGCCTCCTGGTGGATACCGGAGATCCCGAGCTGGACGCGGTGGTATCGGGGAAGAGGCTGGTGATCTGCGGCTACAGGATCGCCCAGCGAAAGGAGGTCGCCTCCGCCTCGATGGTCGGAAGGGGCGGGGAAGGGGAAGGCCTATAGAAGCTGTTTTTAAGCTCATTGAAGCCCTCTTTCTGATCCCATCGGCGATAGAATCAGGCCCGGGGCCGTCTTCGATAAATCCAAAAAATAGAGGCCGCAGGAGGTCCCCACCCCGGGATCTGGAGGAGAGGGCGCCCTCGGGCCTTCACCTCAAGGAGTTCCAGAGGGCGATCAGGTGATCGCCGTACAGAACCCAAATGAGGACGAACACCCCGAGGATGACGTACAGGTTCGAGATGTAGACCAGAACCTGTAGCAGTCTCGCCTTCTTCTCGGGGGTTCCAAACCACTCTTTCGCCTTTCGTTCAAGCAGGTTCGCCATACGATGACGCCATTTTATTGCCTATCCCGCCTTGGCGGCCGCCTTCTTGGCCGCTGCCAACTCCGCCAGCTTCTCAGCCTCGGCGGCCTTCGCTGCCCTCTGGGCCTTGCCCTTGAGCATCTTCAGCTTGACGAGGTTGTCTCTGTCCATCTCCTCCAGAGCGAAGCCGATGAACTTGACGGTATCCTTGATGTCGGGGATCACTTTGAACTCCAGAGCGTTCACCCGTCTCTTGGTGGCGTCGATGTCCTCCACCAGCTTGATCAGGGCGGTCTCCACCTCTGCAGCCGTGATGATCTTATCCACCAGGCTCTCGTAGGCCTCAGCAGCTTCGTCGATGGCGGCGCTCGTGCCGATGATGCCGTATCCGCGCTCGAACATCTGCTTCTGAACCGAATCTGCCGTAATCTTCGGCACTACTACGCCCATGATGTTCCTGCTTTCCAGCTGTACAGCCGGCTCCTTCTGGAGGGCGAAGGCGACGCTCTTGATAGCGAGGGCACCTTCGGTAGCCTTGGCCATGTTGAGGCTCTGCTGAGCCTTTATGAAGTCCTCGACCAGCTCCTGACGGATGGTTCTCGCCTGATTGAGGACCTCAAAGAACTCGATCATCAGACCGTCACGCTTCATCTTCAGAAGATTGTGACCCATCTGAGCGACCTTGATCCTCCTCTTGAGGGCGATAAGGACTGCCCTGGTCGGCTTCGTCCCTCTGATTACGGCCATGATCTCACTCTTTCTTCCTGTACCTGGGGTGGTACTTCTTGATGAGGTGGTCGTCGATCCTCGTCAGCATCGTCTCGGGGAGGGCCGATAGAAGGTTCCATCCGATGTCGAGGGTATCGAAGATCGTTCGGTCCTCGTCTCTCCCCTGGTTGACGAACTTCTGCTCGAAGGCGTCGGCGAACTCCAGGACGAGCCGGTCCCTCTCTGAGAGAGCTTCCTTACCGACGATGGCGACGAGCCCACGGAGATCGCAGCCCTCTGCATAGTAGGCGTAGAGCTGGTCTGAGACCGCCCTGTGGTCCTCTCGGGTGTGGCCTGCGCCGATCCCGGAGTTCATCAGCCTGCTGAGGGATGGCCTGATGTCGATGGGCGGGTAGATCCCCTTTCGGTGAAGCTCACGAGAGACGATCAGCTGCCCCTCGGTGATGTAGCCGCTGAGGTCGGGGATGGGGTGGGTGATGTCGTCGCCGGGCATGGTGAGGATGGGGAACTGGGTGATGGACCCCTTCTTCCCGGTGATGATGCCCGCCCGCTCGTACTGGATGGCGAGGTCGGTGTACATGTAGCCGGGGTATCCTCGTCGGCCGGGCACCTCTTCTCGGGCCGCCCCCATCTGTCTCATCGCCTCGCAGTAGTTGGTCATGTCGGTGTAGATGACCAGCACGTGCATGTCGAGGTCGAAGGCGAGGTACTCTGCGGTCGTCAGCCCCAGCCTGGGGGTGAGGAGCCTCTCGACGGCGGGGTCATCGGCCAGGTTCAGGAAGACGACCGCCCTCTCCAGGGCGCCGGTCCTCTCGAAGTCGGCCATGAAGTGCTGAGCCTCCTCGTTGGTGATCCCCATGGCGCAGAAGACGACGGCGAAGGACTCGGCCTCGCCGAGGGCCTTGGCCTGTCGGGCGATCTGGAGGGCCACGTCGTTGTGGGGAAGGCCTGCGCCGGAGAAGATGGGCAGCTTCTGGCCCCGGACTAAGGTGTTGGTCCCGTCGATGGTGGAGATGCCGGTCTGGATGAAAGCCCTCGGCTTCTCTCTTGCGGCGGGGTTGATGGCCGCCCCGGCGATCTCCCTCTCCACCTCGGGGACGATTGGAGGCCCGCCGTCTCGGGGCTGCCCGGACCCGGAGAGGACTCTCCCGATGATGTCGGGAGAGAGGGGCATCTTGATCACGTCGCCGGTGAACTTGACGGTGGACTCCTTGCCGAGGCCGCCCGTCCCCTCGAAGACCTGAACGACGACTACTTCGTTGGAGGTGTCCAGAACCTGGCCCCTCTTCAACTCTCCCGTCTCCGTCCGGATCTCCACCAGCTCGTTGAAACCTATGGGCTCAGTCTTCTCGACGAAGAGGAGAGGGCCCTTGATCTCGTTAATTGTCTTGTACTCCTTGGTCATTGATAACCACCCTCATGACATCGTCTTGAACTCGCTCTCCATCTGAGCCAATACCCTGGAAAGCTCGGGCTCATAGTCCTCGATGAGTCTGACCTTGGCCAGAGCGTCCTTTGAGGGCGTTCCGAGGATCACATCGGTGGGAACGCCCCGGGAGAGAGCCTCGAAGGCGTGGTCCCTGAAGGAGAGGATCGCCTTGAGCAGGTCGAACTGCTTCTTGTAAGGACAGAAGGTGTCGACCGGGTGGAAGGCGCTCTGAGCGAGCCAGAAGTTGATGATCATCCTCGCGACCTCGAGGGTCAGCTGCTGGTCCTCGGGGAGGGCGTCGGATCCGACGAGCATCACGATCTCTTCCAGCTCGGCGTTCTCCTGGAGGATCTCCATGGCCCGCCTCTTGTTCTTGTTCCAGTCCGGTGAGACGTTTTCGCTGAACCAGGGCTCAAGGGTGAGGTCGTAGAGGGAGTAGCTGTCCAGCCAGTTGATGGACGGGAAGTGACGCCTCTGAGTGAGCTTCGAGTCTAGGGCCCAGAATACCTTGGTGATACGGAGGGTGTTCTGAGTGACGGGCTCGGTGAAGTCTCCGCCGGGAGGACTGACGGCGCCGACGATGCTGATGGAACCCTCGGTCCCCTCCAGGGTCGTAACTCTGCCGGACCTCTCGTAGAAGTCGGCGAGCCGCGCCCCGAGGTAGGCGGGATATCCTTCCTCACCAGGCATCTCTTCAAGACGGCTGGAGAGCTCTCTCATCGCCTCGGCCCATCGAGAGGTGGAGTCGGCGGTCATCATCACATCGTATCCCATATCTCGGTAATACTCAGCGGTGGTGATCCCGGTGTAGATGGACGCCTCTCGGGCAGCTACGGGCATGTTGGAGGTGTTGGCGTAGACGATGGACCGCTCCATCAGGGGCCTGTTGGTCCTGGGGTCCACCAGCTCCGGGAACTCGTGGAGCAGGTCTGCCATCTCGTTGCCGCGCTCGCCGCAGCCGACGTAGACGACGATGTCGACGTCAGACCACTTGGAGAGGGTCTGCTGCATGACCGTCTTTCCGGTGCCGAACCCTCCGGGGATGGCCGCAGTGCCGCCCTTGGCCAGGGAGAAGAAGCCATCGATGACCCTCTGCCCAGTCCTCAGGGGGATGGTGGGGGCCTGCTTGATCCTTGAAGGCCTGGCTCTTCGGACCGGCCAGTACTGGATCATGGGGAGCTCCGTCCCGTCCTCCAGGACGCAGATCGTCTCCTCGACGGTGAAGTTTCCGGACTTGATCTCCTTTACTGTCCCCCTCTTCCCTGGGGGCACCATGATCTTGTGCTTGATGAGGAGCTGCTCCTGGACAGTACCGATGGTCTGCCCGGGCTCCACCTTGTCGCCCTTCTTTACGACGGGGGTGAACTCCCACTTCTTCTTGTGGTCGATACCATCAACGAATAGACCTCTGCTGATGAAGTTTCCAGACGCCTCCACCAGCTGGGGGAGAGGTCTCTGGATGCCGTCATAAATAGAGGTAAGAATCCCTGGACCGAGTTGTGCTACCAGCGGTGCTCCAGTCTCCTTGACGGGCTCCCCAGGCTTGACGCCCGCGGTATCCTCGTAAACCTGGATGACGTGCTTGTCCCCGGCGATGCCGATGATCTCGCTCATCAGCCCCTCTTCGCCGACCAGGACCAAGTCGTACATGTGAGATTTGAGACCTGTAGCCTGCACCACCGGCCCGGCAACTCTGTGAACCTTGCCCGTGCCTACTTCCATAAATCAACACCTATTGCCCTTTTAATCTTCTCTCTCATCTCTGTGCTCTGCTCAGTTCCGATGGCTATCACCGTTGGCTTGACGGATTCCGTCAGGGTCCCCCTGAGCCTGGAAGGCAGATTGTTGAAGTCCCCCTGGCTCAGAACGACGATCCCGACCTCGGGGTCCGCCATCACCGTTTCGATCTTTGAGATGAGTTCCTCCTGGTTGGCGGCCTCGTAAGCTTTCCTCACCCCAGCCAGGGTGAAGCCGATTACAGCATCACCGCTGCCGATAACTGCAATCTGCATTACGCCACCACCTGTTCTTCGATGAGTTCAGCGGGAAGTCCCGCCTCCTTGCCGCGGACGATCTTCCTGATGTTGGAGACCTCGGTGTCCTTGCTGACGATGTAACCCAGCACCGGAAGGATGGATAGCGGATGGTAGTTCGAGAGCGCCCAGGCGTACCTCACCAGGTATGCCCGCAGCCTCGCCTCTATCCTGCTCACACTGCCTCCTTCGGCTGCTACGTCCGATATGGCACTCCAGAAGGGATAGCCCTCAAGACCCCTGACGAACTCGTTGTAGGATTGGCCCGCCATCCGGCTCAGCTCTTCGTGGAGCTTTCCGCCGGGGATCAGGTTATCCTGTATTACGCTTGCCTCGATCCCGGCCTTGTTCATCCGGAAGAGGGTGACCAGGTTCTTGACGTCTATCTCCTTTCGGACGTACTTCAGCAGTAGACCTCCTCCTACGGAGAGGGTTCCGCCGACAGCGCGCTCCATCCGGAAGTAGTAAAGCTTGTCCAGGGCGTTCTCCACCGAGGAGAGCATCTGTCCATCGTAGTGGGCCAGAGCCTCGTAGTAATCGGTACCGTCGAAGGCAGAGATTACCTCCTCGACCCGCTCCTTCTTGACGAGACCCTCCAGAAACTCCATATCCAGCTCGCCGGCGGGGACCAGATACTTGGTGATCTCCTCCTCGCTGGCTCCGTAAAACTTGCCTCGGAGTATCGTCTTGATGTTCCAGATGTCCCAGCGCCTCAGGTACTCCAGAATGAGGAACTGAGGTTCATCTATCGAGACGTCCAGGAGTTTCCTGTAGGTCTTTGCCAGGTTGGCGAAGGTGGCGAACTCCACCAGCTCCGCTCCGGAGTGGTCCTTGGCCATCAGGTCGATCTCTTCCTTGTATTGGGTCTCCTCCAGGTACCGCGTGATCTCTGGTATGTCCATGCCCAGCATTCTCTGATACATCTCGTGGGGGATGAGCTTGGTCTTCATCGCCCTGACCCGCCCCGTGATGTATGCGTACTTCACCGGTTTTCCGAACTTCGGCAAACGTAGTACCGGCATGGCCTCACCCAAACAGGATCTTGGAGACGTCTTTCATGGACTTGCTGAATGCTTCGCTCGCCAGAGTTTCGTAGGTGTGATCGTAGCTCATCGATCCATCTTCGCTCTCTATCACGACGCCGCCGACGGTGTCCACAGTCCCGGCAAAGTTGGGGGCAAGAGAAGAGACGAAGGTCTCGTCCTTTTTGCTGGACTTGACCTTCATCCCCTTCAGGTTGTAGGACTTGACGATCTCCTTGATGAGGTTCTCGTTCTCCTTAGCCGGAAGCTTCGATACCGCCTCCACCAGCTTCGAACGAGTCTCCTCCATGAGATCCTTGCGGACGTTCAGCTCCGCCCTCTTCACCTGAAGATGCGCGCTCGACAGAACTCTCCGCTCGAGAGCCTCTACAGCGCTGTCTGCCTCCCCCTCTTTCTCGGACTTGATCTCCGCGGCACGTGCTCTGGCTTCATTAAGTATCCTCGCCACCTCTTGCTCGGTCTCGGCGTTGATCTCCGCGACCTTGCTCTTGCTGGTGGCAAGGATGTCCTCTACGACTGCGTCTAGTGCCATTCCTCTCGACCTCGCTCAGGATGGCGTATTCACGCGAAGGGCGTCCAGGCGAACATCAGGATCAGTGAAACAGCAAGGCCGAAGATGATGAGGGTCTCGGGCAGAAGCATCAGGAAGAGACCCTTGCCCAGGAAGCCGGGCTCCTCAGCCACGACGCCCACCACAGCAGCTCCGATACCCTGCTCACCAACGCCCGCACCAATACCGGCAAGTCCAGTCGCAAGACCTGCGCCAACAGCCAGAAGTCCGTACAGCACTCCACCATCAGTTATAGTCTCTACTGCCATTTTCTTTTCCCTCCGTTAACTAATCCTAACCGCTCAGTCTCTCAAGAACCTTCGGACACGTCCGAAGGGCGAATACTCGACTCCACCACCATGCGCGCTGTAGAACTTGGTGAACATCTCGACGTAATGCAACCTGAGAGGGTGCATGAACGGGGAGAGGATCCCCAAGAGCAGGTTGATGAAGTGAACCATAATCAACACAACTATGCCGACGACGATCGCAATCGTCGTGAATCCATCGTGCGCCCCGCCGCTGAGCATCGGCATCAAGACGTAGAAACCGAGCTGGTTGGCAGCGAAGGCGACGCCCACCGACGCGAGGCCAATGGCCAGAAGTCGCAGGTAGGATATCAGGTTGCTCACAAAGAACGGTATGTGAGTCGCGCCCATGACCCCTTCAGGTCCCCTGACCATCATGATGATGGATATGACGATGACTGCCGCGCTGAGGAGCACCAACGGGTGGCCCAAGCCCCCGGCGATCAATCCCAGGAGGCCGAGGCCGAAGAATACCTGGAAGAGGAGCACGGGGAGCCTCTCATAGTAGGCATGTCTCTTCTCGCCGTAGGCGAGCTCGTTCTTGACGCCCAGGATGGAACCAATCCCTGTGTGGACGATGCCTATGAAGAGGCTTACGCCGATCAAAACCAGAACAGAGGCCGTCGCCAGCCTGTACATGGGGAAGACCCCGCCAGCGAAGCTGCCGATCTCGGGACCTATCCTCCCGAGGGGACCGTAGAAGCCAGAGCCGAAGTCGACGCCGACGTGATGCGGGTCAGCCACCGTCCCCAGGAGCCCCGTATAGTGGGCACCACTGAAGATGTAGTCCCACAGTCCGAGCGGACCGAATATCTCGCCGAAGACGATCCCGAATATTATCGCCCATATGCTCGATATGGTGACGATGTTGATCAGAGACTGCCAGCCGGGAGTCCTGAACTTTCGCCGGAGCATCATCATCACGATGAATACTATCAGGCCGTACGCCACGTCGCCCAAGATCAGCCCGAACATCAGCGGGAAGAAGACGAATATCAGGGGCGTCGGATCGTACTCCTTGTACTCGGGGATCGCGAAGAGGCGGGTGATCAGCTCGAAGGGCTTCACTACGCCGGGGTTGTTCAGCTTTGTGGGGATGTCCTCCCCCGCCTCCACCAGCTTATCGGCCTCGGAGGCGTCCAGCCTCTCAACCTGGACCCGTCCACCTGCAACGCTCTCGATCTCCCCCTTCAGCGCCTCGAACTGGTCCGTCGGAACCCAGCCGTCGATGACGAAGGCGTTGTCGGTGGAGGCGAACCTCAGGGGCGACTCCGCTTTCTGGGCCTTGATGGAGAGGTGCTCGTCGATGGCCAGGATCAGGTCCTCGTGCTGGGCCCTGATGTCGTTTAGCTTCTTCTGGAGCGGCGCCTTCTCCCCCTCCAGCCTCTTGGAGTCGGACTCGAGGGTGCTTATGGCACCGGCGATGGTTCCAGTCATTCCCCGGGGTACGGATATCTCAGAGAACCCATGCTCAGAGAGAACCCCCGAGACCTCCCCGGCCTTCTCCACCGGGACGAATACGGCCACGGCGTTGGTGCCGCCGGAGGTGGAGGTGAAGACCTCATTGACGTAGGAGACCTTGGAGACGTCCGCCTCGACGGGGGATGCTGCGGTCCCCACGAAGGCCGCCAGGGAGCTGTAGCCGTGGAGAAGCTCCATATCGAGGGTCAGCCCCGCCAGGGGCTTCAAAGCCTTGGCCTGATCCTGCTTGATCTTGACTTCGTTCTCGATCTCAGCGATCCGCTCGGCGGTGGCGATGACGTCGTCTCCGACGTTATCGAGGATTCCGTCGATCTGGGAGAGGACCTGAGACTCGGGGAACTGCTTGTCAGGCATCTTGTCAGTGATCCCGAGGTACCTCTCGATGGACCGGAGCTTAATCAGCTGTTCGGCGTATTCAGACGACTTTCCCAGGGGCTTGCCCATCTCGAAGGCCTCATCAGCGCCAGAATAGTTGACGAGGTGCAGCAGGTTGAGCTCGTGGAGCTTCTCTATGACAGGTTCTATTACCTTATTCGACCCGGCGACGACAACACGACACATCTCAACGGGTCTAAGCATGCAACAACCCCATAAACTCCTTCAGTAGATGTTCGACTGCAGCGTTCACCTTGCCGCTGGCGCCGCTCTTCATTGCATTGACCTTTTTCATGCCGTCGTCGATGATCGCCTGCTTCTTCGACTGAACCCCCTTCTCAGCATCGGCAAGACGCTTCTCAAAGTACTGCTGGGCTTCAGCCTCGGCGGTCCTCACAATGTTCGTTGCTTCGGCAGTGGCATCGGCGATTCGCTTGTCTCGCTCTTGTTGGGCCCGCTCGATGCTGGCTTGAGCATCGGCTTCCGCTTGCTTGATCTTCGATAAGATCTCGTGTCTAGTCATCTGATCCCTCTACCCTCACTACATCCTTACCGTTTTCAGACAGCGCTACCATCACTCAAGCTGTGATAAACGTTCTGACCTCATTACATGTAACAATATAAACTCTTCGGTTTTAGGCGAGATCGGCTCCCGCTCTGGAATATCTCAGCGGGACCAGAACTTCAACGCCGCATCCAGCTCTTTGTGACTCCTGGCGTACTCCTCCGCGGTGACCCCGGCCACCCAGGCCTCCACCGCCTGGACCATAGCCTTCGCGCCAGCCGTGGTCCCGGAGGGATGGCCGTGAACCCCCCCGCCGGCCTGGATTATGCAGTCGGTGCCGTATCCATCCAGGTTCGGGCGGACCATCCCAGGATGAACTCCGCCGGAGGCGACGGGGAAGACGGGGCGGAGGCCGTACCACTCCTCCCGGAGGGCGTCTCTGCAGCTGTCATTCTCCTCCCGGTCCCCGGCCATCTTGCCGAGGTAGCTTCCGGTATGGAGGTTCGTCCCTCCGGCCATCCGGACGAGCCTCGATATGGGGAGCATCGATATCCCATGACGCCTATCCCGGGTGAAGGCGCCGTGCATCGTCCTGTGGACGTGGATCGGTACCTTCACCCCCCGGGCCAGGACCTCCACCGCCGAGAAGCCGGTGGTGAGGACGTCGACCATCACCATGTTGGCGCCGCGACCGACGACCTCCTCCGCCCGCTCCAGGATCTCCTCGGCGCCGGAGGTGACGTTGACGGCGTAGAAGGCCTTCTTCCCCGTCTCGTCCTCCACCTTGGAGAGCTCCGCCATCACCGCCTCCACCCTCTCGTCGATGGGGCAGAAGGACTGGTCCGTCAGGGTCTCGTCGTCCTTGATCAGGTCGAGGCCGCCCCTCACCGCCTGCCCCGCCACCTCCGCCGTATCTTTGGGGCTGAGGCCGACCTTCGGCTTTATGATCGTCCCCACCAGGGGCCGGTCGAAGACCCCCAGGATCTTCCTCGCCTCCTTTATCCCGAACCTCGGCCCCCGGTGGGCTTCGACGAGCCTCTGGGGGAAGATTACGTCCAGGAGCCTGACCTTCTTCAGGGCGCCGAGGCCGAAGAGGTTCCCGGCGACGACCGAGAGGTACTGGGGGATGTTCCCGGCCTCGAAGAGCTCTTCGGGGAAGGCGACGTACGCGAAGTTCCCCTCCGCCCGGACGACCCGGGCGGCGAGGTCTCTTGCCAGCCTCTCCCGCTCCACCTCGGTCCAGGTCCCGGTGGACTGCTCGGCGGCTATAGCCTCGGCGGCCTTCTCGATCGGAAGGTCGGTCTCGACATAATATTTCGCTATGACTTCCATATCCTCCAACTCTCCTCAGGGGAGGATAATGCACCTCGCCGGTAATAAACTCTCTTTATGCCCGAATGGTCCCCGGCGGGGAGGGGAGATACCGACATAGCGGGCTCTTCGCCCCCCCATTCTAAAAAACGGAACCGTAACAGGTAAAAGGCAAAAGGTACAGCCTCATCCAGCAGAATCACCACGGCCGGTTGGCAAGATCCGAATCAAACCTCCCCCGTCGGTCATCGGCCAGGGGCGGAACGCCGCTGATGAACGCCGATTTCGATTCGAGGGGTCGACCGGAGAGAGGGGACTGTAAATGACTAAAATCACCATCAGCTTGATCAAGGCAGACGTCGGAGGATGGCCCGGCCACGCCACCGTCCACCCCGCACTGAAGGAGACCGCCGAGGCGGTCCTATCCCAGGAGAAGGCGAAAGGCGAGATCATCGACTTCAAGGTGATGTCCGTCGGCGACGACCTCCAGCTCATGATGACCCACCAGCGGGGAGAGGACAGCGCCGAGATCCACGGCCTCGCCTGGGAGGTGATGTGCAAGGCGACGGAGAAGGCGAAGGAGCTGAAGCTCTACGGCGCGGGCCAAGACCTCCTCTGCGACGCCTTCTGCGGAAACATCAAGGGGATGGGGCCGGGGGTCGCCGAGATGGAGTTTGAAGAGAGGGCGGCCGAGCCGGTAGTCGCCTTCATGATGGACAAGACGGAGCCGGGGGCCTTCAACCTCCCGATCTTCAGGATATTCGCCGACCCCTTCAACACCGCAGGCCTCGTCATCGACCCCAGCATCCACCAGGGGTTCGTCTTCGAGGTCTGGGACATCATGGATCACAAGAAGGTGATGATGGACTCCCCCGAGGAGATGTACGACATCCTCGCCCTCATCGGCGCCAAGAGCAGGTACGTCATCAAGAGGGTCTACCCCAAGGCGGGGAAGCTCCCCGAGGACGAGCCCGCCGCCGTCGTCAGCACCGAGAAGCTCTACCAGACCGCCGGGACCTACGTAGGAAAGGACGACCCCGTCGCCCTGGTCAGAGCGCAGTCGGGGCTCCCCGCCCTCGGGGAGGTCTTGGAGCCCTTCTCCCTCGGCCACCTCGTCAGCGGCTGGATGAGGGGGAGCCACAACGGTCCCCTGATGCCCTGCGCCTTCGAGGACGCCATCTGCAGCCGGTTCGACGGCCCCCCCCGGGTCATAGCCGCCGGGTTCCAGATCGCGAAAGGGATGCTGATCGGCCCCGTCGACCTCTTCCGGGACCCCGCCTTCGACCTGACGAGGCAGAGGGTCCACGAGATCACCGATTACATGCGCCGCCACGGCCCCTTCGAGCCCCACCGCCTGCCGATGGAGGATATGGAGTACACCACCCTCCCCCACGTCCTCAAGAACCTGGGGGAGAGGTTCGCGGACGCCGATTGAGGC
>Ga0334885_1001931_pt1 | contig 23059 bp, 15 predicted proteins | sample GraSluR1_MG_8_FD_207233 | JGI IMG/M metagenome (GOLD analysis project Ga0334885, IMG submission 207233) | Sludge microbial communities from methane-producing bioreactor in Wageningen University, Netherlands - Granular Sludge_31_05-R1 | ecosystem: Engineered > Bioreactor > Anaerobic >...
TAAACAAGTAGTTGCCCGCGTATGATCTGCCGCCTGATCTTCTTATTGCTGATTGTACCGGCTTCTGTAAATGCCACCGGAGGATGGCCGTTCAAGGCTCAAATCAACCGGTACAACGCCAATGGCCTGCGCGATGGGCGCTGGATCTACTACTGGGATGATGCGCAGAAAAAGCCGATGAACAAGCTCCGCTTCAAAAACGGGAGGGAGCACGGCCTGAACCGCTATTACAATGAAAACGGAAAGAAATGGCTGAAATTCAGGGCTTTCAAAGATGGCAGGATGAATGTCACCTATTATGACGACAACGGCCGCCGGGAGAAGAAAGGCAAGGCGCTGATGATATACGACGCTGCTGAACTCAGGTATTGCTGGCACGGCAAGTGGAAATACTATGAGAACGGACGCTTTGTCCGTGAGGCGGTGTACAACATGGGCAATGAAACACCCGTGCTGCGGAAACAACGACGGCGATGAAAAGAAATTCGTTAACTGACAATCAGGAATGCCCCAGTGTATCAGCGCCTTCCGTGGTCCAGTCGTAGTTGTACAACCCTTCAAGCAACCGCTGCTGCTTTTCCTCGGGTGAGAGGCTTTCATAAGCCTGTTTCTCGGCTTCAAACGCGGCGCGCTTTTCGGCTTCCACCCGGTGAATCTCATCCAGGTAAGCCTGCTCCACCCTGCGCTTCAGAAAATCGGTAGCCACGGCCGGGAATAATTCAAGCAGTAATTCTTCTTTTTCATCAGCAGCAAGTTTCACCCCGCCATATTCATGGAAAACCGGGTTTTCCTGTCGCTTGTAAAACCGGGTATCATAGGGCGTTTCTTCGCGAACGCCCGCGATGCTGTAGCGGAATTCAGGATCAACCGGAACAGGCGTTCTGCCGTAAATCCCCTTCACCAGATTGACAAACTGAATCGACTTTGTGGTGTACATGGGCTGCCCCTTCGACTCATCAATAGCACAGTTCACCGCCTGCACCCCCACAATCTGGCTGGTTGGCGTTACCAGGGGCGGGCAGCCGGCATCCATGCGAACGGAAGGAATTAATTCAAGTGTCCGGGGAAGCAGTTTTTCCAGCTTCAGCTGTTTAAGCTGTGCCAGCATATTGGAATACATTCCTCCGGGCACTTCCGCCTCCTTTACCTTCTCATCCGGCTCCGGAAAATTAAAATAACTCTCAATCCTGCCGCAGGTGCTCAGCAGATCATCTTCCTTATCAGCCTTGGCATAGGCAATGGCCAGTTCAAACAGCTCATCAATATCCCTGGGCAGTTTGTCCGTAACAATATTGAACTCCTTCGGAAATTCCTTATACTGATCATATTCAGCCAGTTCGAGCCTGATTTCACGGAGCAGGGCATCTATCTGCACCACCGCTTCACGATTTACCCCTGTTTCAATATTCATGCGGTCGCAAAAAAGCTGGATGATCTCAAACGAAGCGGCTGCCGTTCCGCCTGAGAATGACATGATGTTGGTGTCCACAATATCCGCGCCGTTCACGATGGCCATCAGGGTGGAAGCCAGGCCATAACCCGGCGTGCAATGGGTATGGAAATCTACCGGAATATCCAGGTTTTTTTTCAGCAGCCTCACCAGCCTGCCCGCCCTCAGGGGCGGAACCAGCCCGGCCATGTCCTTGATGGAAATCATGTCGGCGCCCATTCCCTGAAGCTTCAGCGCTTTTTCGATGTAATACTCGTCCGTAAAGATATGGGTCTGCAGCGGTTTGGCCTGCAGCAGCGCTTTCAGCCTTTTGAACCGCGAAAAATAAGGATCAACGGTGTAGCAGATGGCGCAATCGGCAATGCCGCCGTTTTCTTTCACCGATCTGATGGTCGATCCGATGTTGTCGGTATCATTCAGGGCATCGAAAATCCGCATAATGCTGATGCCGGATCTGATGGCGTTCCGGTTAAACCCGTCAATCACATCATCCGGATAAGGATTGTAACCAAAGAGATTTCTTCCGCGCGACAGGGCGGTGAGCTTCGTGGTATCTCCGACGCCCTCCCTGATCTTTTCCAGCCTGTTCCAGGGATTTTCATTCAGGTAGCGCATCACCGAGTCGGGTACCGCCCCACCCCATACTTCCATGGCATAAAAGCCGGCTTCACGGTACAAAGGCAATACCCGGTCAACCTGCTGCTGGGTCATGCGGGTGGCAAACAGCGACTGTTGTCCGTCGCGTAAGGTCAAGTCTCTGATTAAAAGCTTTTTAGTCATATAGCAGTGAAAATATGTATAAACAGACAACGCAATACAATCGGGAAAAATTATTTCGGGACAATTATTTCTGCCTATGCGACAAAAGTAAAAACTTTAATATTCAATGCGATAGGAAACGGAAAATAAAAGTTTAACTCAAACTGACGGGGACTTCCGCTATGTGATGTGCCTGTATTGATTCAGCAACGTACCTTAAGAAGTTTGCCACAAAAACTCAATAACACAAAAACGCACCAATGATTTTTTCTCTTTTCATGAAGAACCCGATAAAAACAGATGCTGATAGCAAATGCTGCTTAACTCAAATTATAATATCCGGCCCTCTGTTTACCGCTGATGATTATGTAATCAGCCTGAACCGGAAAACTGAAGAATAATATTGACATACTTCAGAATCGGTATCCTAACCACAGGAATATCGAAGCTGGTTAACTAGCCTGCAGTATAATCCGGAGATAAATAATTTCTTAAAATATTTCTGTGCTATTCTGAGTTTTGGTGTTTCCGCGGTATAATAATCAGCGCAATATTTAATGAATAATTCAACTCATGTAACTTTGCAGCCCGAAAAGCATCTTATTCAGCATCAAAAAAAAGATTCACTCCATGACTTCTGACTGCCCGACAGCAGATTCCGTATATGAAGCATATCCCCGGATCAGGATGCTGCCGGTACCCGAAAAGGTGTCAGCTTACGTAAAAGCAATCTGGACGCTTGAAAAAGGGAGCGGGGTTCACCATGAGCGCCTGTATCCCAATGGCGAGACCCAGCTGATCTTCCATTACGGCAGTCCTTTCGGCGAAAGCTATGGAGGCGGCCGGCCCGGACTACAACCTCAAAGCCTTATCTGCGGGCAGTTTACCACATACAAGGATATCTTCTTATCCGGCAATGCCGGCCTGCTGGGGGTGGTGTTTCACCCTTATGCTTCCAACGCCTTGTTTGGCATTCCGGCGCACCATTTTACCCACCTCACGGTCGGTCTGCCTGAAATTGACAAGAGCCTGGAAGAAGCCGGCAGCATGGTAGCCGAAGCGCCCGGCCTGCCCCGGCGCCTTCAGATCATTGAAAATTTTATGCTGAAGCGCCTGCACACCATAAACCAGCGCCATTTTGCGCTGGTCAGGAAAAGCGTGGAGCTGCTTGCCCAAAAAGCCGATGGCCCCGCGGTTTCAAAAGCCGCTGAATCCCTGTTTGTCGGGAACCGTCAATTTGAAAGGGTTTTCAGGGATTATGTGGGGCTGAGCCCGGTCCGGTATGCCGGGATTGCCCGCTTCAACAAAGCCCTGTCGCTTTTCGGCACGCCTCAGCCGCTGACCGGTATCGCGCTTGAAGCCGGATACTACGATCAGGCCCATTTTATCCGCGAATTCAAAAGCATTGCCGGCGAACTGCCTTCCGTTTACCGGAAAAACCTTTCAATGCCGGATTTCGGATAAAAGTCGTATTTGTACAATTCCACCTCCCGGCAGCGGAATAATTTTGCAGCAAAAACGAAAATTATGAATCAGGCAAACGATTATGTGGAAAAAAGCAGAAGCTATCTGCAGATGTTATGTGAAACCATTCCCGGACGCTGCGTCGGCAGTGAGGGCAACCGCCAGGCTACCCGTTACTTCAGGCAGACACTTGAATCCCTGGGCTGGGAAACGCGATCGGCGGCATTTAACGCGATGGACTGGATCACCAATGGGGCCAGCCTTACCGCCGGGGGCGAAGCATTCAGCGTACACTCAAGCCCCTACGCGCTGGGCTGCAACACAGAAGCCTCCCTGCTGCAGGCCGGTTCCCTTTCCGAACTGGAATCACTCAGCATGCAGGACCGGATCGTTCTGCTGCATGGTGAACTGGCCGCGGAACAACTGATGCCGAAGAACTTTGTATTTTATAATCCTGAACACCATCAGAAAATCATCGCCGCCCTGGAAGCCGGAAAACCGGCCGCGCTGATCTGCGCTACCGGATACAACCCGGAACTGGCTGGCGGTGTCTATCCCTTTCCCCTGATTGAAGACGGCGATTTTAACATACCGTCAGTTTACACCACCGAAGAAGAAGGAAAGCGCCTTCTCGCCCTTACGGGTAATAAAGTAAAACTGGTTTCCGAAGCCACACGCATCCCCGGAACCGGATATAATGTTACAGCCCGTAAAGGGAAAAATCCCGGAAAAAGGATTGTGGTTACCGCGCACATAGATGCCAAAAAGGGCACCCCCGGCGCCATTGACAATGCCACGGGAGTGGCCGTACTGCTGCTGCTGGCCGAAATGATGAAGGATTATCAGGGCGAACCGGTCATCGAACTGGCGGCCTTTAACGGGGAGGATTACTACGCGGTACCCGGACAAATGCTTTATATCTCAGAAAACCATCAACATTTCAACCAGATCAGCCTGAATATCAACATCGACGGGGCCGGTTATCACGAAGGCGGGTCCGCCTACTCGTTGTTCGGCCTGCCTGAGCGCCTGACACAGGAGGCGCATGCCGTTTTCAGGGATGCACATGGTTTTTGGGAAGGCCCGCAGTGGCCGCAGGGGGATCACAGTATTTTTGTACAATACGGATGCCCGGCCATCGCCCTTACTTCGGAATGGTTCCTTCAGCACCTTCACTCACAGCGCATTACCCATACCCCCGCCGACCAGCCGGGAATAGTCAATCCCGCCCGGATGCCGGAAATTGCTGCAGCCATCAGGGATCTGATACTGAAAATCTGAAGCCGGTTTCCCGGCATAGCAGCGGTTTGTTGATTTGCCAATCCGATGGTATTTCAGGCGGAATCCAAATTCCGCTTAGCCGGGCATCAGATCTTTATCCTGAAATACCTGAGTTACGCGTTCAATTTAAGGCAGCGTTTACATTTAGCCGAATATCATCTATTTTTATTATTTTTTTCTAAAAGAAAATATAACTGAAAATAAATAAAATATCTACCTTTGATTAAAGGAAAAATCCTTTTACGCATTATAATATTATAACGAAGATGCAGAAAACCTAATAGAGTAATCACAAACTAAAAAAATCTAAAATGGAAAACTTTTATTGTAAATGGTGCGGTCACAAGTTTTCGAGTGTATCAAATTTAACTTCAAACACGTGTTCAAAAAATCCAAATGAAAAAAAACACGAACTTTATGAAGGGAGCGAAAAATCACAGTATACTTGCAAGTATTGCGGACACAAATTTTCAAGCCTTAGTAATTTAACTTCAAACTCTTGCTCAAAAAGTCCAACAAAAAAGCACCAACCAGCATTGTAAAAAGCTTTTATCAAAGGGAGCTTCGCCCCCTTTGATATTTCAAATAATTCAATCATTAATTGATGTAAAATGGAAGACTTATTTCACAAAAATTTAGAAAAACTAAGCGCTGAAATTCTCACGCGCACAACTTTTGAAGAACAACTCATGAGATGGGCGGAATTCACTGTTGATTATTGCGATAATGTAGCCAGAACTAAAAAAGACAGAAGCTTTTACGCATTTCAGTCTGAGCCAAAGTTTAAGCCTGAAGTACTGTTACTCGGCTTGAATCCTCACGAAGATTTTTCATATTCCAGTCAGCGTGTAAATCATAAATGGGGATTAAAAGGTAGAATGACTCCCGAAGTTTTTATTCAACAAAACCCGTGGTACACAGGTGGTAGACAGGCTGACAATAAAGATTGGCACATCATTAAAAGCTACAAAAAAATAGTCAATGTTCATCCGGACCTCTATAGACAACTCGACAACATGGTCTATATGAACATATTGTATTTCAATTCAAAAAATTTCGATGAGTTTCAGAAGTCCTTTCCGAATGACTGGAAAGAAGTGTTTGATAATTGTGTTCAATTGTCACAACTGGCAATTTTTGATATTATCAAGCCTAAAAAGATTGTTTGTTTTGGAAAAAATACTTGTTTCAATTCTTTCGTCGGTAAAAGTACTACTAAGGAAACCATAGGCCCGATTATTAAAGCCAAAATAAAAGATACAGATGTTTATGGAATCACCCATCCATCGGCAAGAATTTCAGATGTAGAGCGAATAAATATTGGGATGCATTTGTATGCCGATTGGTTCAAAAAGCCTTATTTAAATCCTTACAATGAAAAGTTAAAAACTATAAAAGAAATACTCTCAGAAGTGGCTGAACAGAATAATCTTACGATTCAATTCGAGCTTGCAGACCTTGAGCAAAGATTCAGTAAAATAAAGTACTTTCAGCAAGAAGAAGCCGAGAATTCAATTTGTTTTGAATTTCAGCGCAAGTTGTATGGCGATCTGAGGTTTGGACTACATAATGGACAGTTTATAAACGGTGCAAAAAAATGCCAAAAGCCATTCGATGATTGGCGAACTCTGGACAATAACTTTAGTCGGGAAGGATTGAAAGATTATTTCAATGATGCAGTATCCTCACTGTTAAGTAGTTTGAAATGATTAACATAACAACCTTCCAATGCTTCATCGCAAAACTACAAATCCAAACTGCCAACTTATCTTTCACACCTATTCATTTCTTATTTGTATAAGGATGAAGAGGTGTTAAATAATTCAGGTCTTAATAAAAAATTATCATTCCGGATAATAGCAAGTACTTCCGTATCAGCAAGACGAATAAATGTAAAAACGGAGAATAATAATGGGTAAACATACTGAAATAAGGCTGGAAGAGGCCATTATACTTGAGCTTATAACCTATGGAGGCTACATAAAAGGAGATTCCAGATCCTTCGATAAAGTAAGAGCTTTGTTTCCAAAGGATGTAATTTCTTTTATTGCTGCCACACAGTCGAAAAAATGGGAGGCAATGCAAGAATTACTGGCAGCCCGTTCAGAAGATAGACTCATTTATGACCTCACCCAGGAACTTGCATTAAAAGGCTCGCTGCATGTGTTGCGCCATGGTTTTAAAAGCTTCGGAAAGAACTTTCGTTTAGCCTGTTTTGCACCCAATACCAACCGGAATCCCAAAGCCCGGAAAGATTACAAAAAAAATATCTTAACTGTAACCCGGCAGGTTTATTTTAGTTTAAAAAATCCTAATTTGTCGCTTGATGTGGTATTGTCGGTAAACGGCTTGCCGGTCGTTACCCTGGAGCTAGAAAATCACCGCACCGGTCAGACCATCGAAAATGCCATCAATAAATACAAATATGACTATCAGCCGACCGAACCCATTTTCAGATTTAAGGAACGGGCACTGGTGCATTTTGCCGTTGACCCTGACGTCATTTCCATGAGCACCAAATTAGAAGGTAAAAACACCGTGTTTTTGCCTTTCAATAAAGGTTATCAGGAGGGCGCCGGTAATTCACCCAGGGAATTTAATTACAAAACAGCTTATCTATGGGAATCCGTTTTACCCATGGATTCTCTGCTCGATATACTTGCACGTTTCATGCACTTGCAAGTTGAAAAGAAGCAATTAGTAACCACAAAGGGAATCATCCGCAATACTATGGAAACCATGATTTTCCCGCGTTATCATCAACTGGATTGTGTGCGCCATTTGATAACCAGTGCCACAATCAAAGGTGCTGGTTACAATTACCTTATTCAGCATTCAGCAGGCTCTGGCAAATCAAACTCCATTACCTGGCTGGCGCACCACCTTTCAAGCCTGCACCACGACTGGGACGAAAAGGTCTTTGATTCAGTTATTGTTATTACGGATAGGAAAGCGCTTGTAAAACAATTGCAGAATACCATCTGTCAGTTTGAGCGAAAACAGGGCGTGGTTCAGAGAATCGATGAAGATACCCGGCAACTGGCCAAAGCACTTTCGGGCGATGTACCCATAATAATCTCTACCATTCAAAATTTTCCATCGATTGCGCGTGCCATCTCCAAGCTTGAAAAAAACAGGGAAGATATAAAAACTGAAACTTCTGAAAAGCGGTTTGCCATAATTGTAGATGATGCACATAGCCCTCAATCGGAAGAAACGGCCATGGAGCTGATAAAAGTGTTGAACGGCGAAGGGATTGTGTCTGTTGTAGCAGCGCAATTGCTGGAGATGGATGAAGAAGAATTGTCAGAAGATACAAAAAAGGCCATACTGACCGAATTACTTAAACGACCCCAACAAAAAAACATCAGTTATTTTGCTTTTACTGCCACACCAAAATTTAAAACCCTGGCCGTTTTCAAGGAATCAGGCGTGTATGGTAAACCGCCCTTTCATTATTATGGCATGAAACAAGTCATTGAGGAAGGATTTATTATGGATGTCCTGGAGCATTATTCCACCTATGAAATATATTTTAATTTATTGAAATCTATTGAAGATGACCCTCAAGTAACTCAAAAGAAGGCTGCGCTGTCTTTAGCCCGCTTCAAGAGTCTGCAACCACACAATATCAGTCAAAAGGTAGAGGTTATTGTGGAGCATTTTATTTCATCTACAAGGCATTTGCTGGGAGGTAGAGCTAAGGCAATGGTGGTCACCAGCTCCCCGCTGCATGCGGTTAAGTATAAGCTGGAGTTTGATAAATATCTCAAAGAAAAAGCACAGAAAAATCCAAAGCGATATTTGGGTATCAAATCATTGGTTGCCTTTTCGGGAATAGTCATAGATCCAGACTTTCCCGATGTTTCCTATACGGAAGCAGGGATGAATAATGACATAAAAGAAAACGAGCTTTTTGAAAAATTCAACACCGAAGAATTTCAGTTGCTTTTTGTAGCTGAAAAATACCAAACAAGTATAGATCAGCCATTGCTGCATACCATGTATGTGGATAAAAGACTATCGGGCATACAGGCCGTTCAAACGCTGTCACGGTTAAACCAAAAAGCACCTGGTAAAGAAACTACCTTTGTGCTGGACTTTGTAAACGAGCGCGAAAATATATTTGAATATTTCAAGCCCTACTACAACATATCCGATTTGTATCCAGAAACAGATCCGAAATTGCTTTATGGCCTTCAAAATATGTTGGAGTTGTCAGGAATATTTACCTCTGATGAAGTAAATGCATTCTGTGAAGTCTGGTTCAAAAGCATTCAAGAAATAACTCCACACGACTATAAAATAAATAGTATTCTTGGTTTAGCTCTTGATCGCTTCGACCAACTTCACGAAGAAAAACAGGAAGAATTCAAAAGCACTTTATTAAGTTTCAGGAATCTTTATGCATTCTTGTCGCAAATCATTCCTTACCAGAATTCAGACATAGAGAAGCTTTATACTTATCTCAGGTTTCTGTACTTAAAACTACCTAAAAGACAAACCGGAAAATATGAACTTGAAAATGAAGTGTTGTTGAAATACTATCGTTTGCAGAAAATAAACGAAGGAATCATAAAATCCGAAACTGGCGAGCCCGATGCAGTCGTTGGACCAATGGCTGTGATCACCGGTTCAGCAAAAGAAAATCAGTATCCCTTTTCAACCATAGTCAAAGAATTAAACTACCGATTCGGAACAAAATTTACCCTGGCCGATCAGTTGTTCCTTGATCAGGTTCTTGAAACCGCCCTCGAAAATGAGAAAATTCGTAATGCGGCAGAAATCAACAACTACGATAACTTCATGGATTACTTTGAGATAATGCTCGAAGGCCTTTTTATTGATCGCATTGAAGGGAACGAGGAGATATTTACCAAACTGATGAACGATGACAAAATGATGCTATTAGTAGCCCGGCAGATGGGGATAAATGTTTATGATCGGATAAGGAAGCAGTGTAAGAGAGAATAAACAAAGGTTAAATTACATCAATCCGCAGGGCCACAATTACAAGCCGCCCTGAACACAGGATAATTTATTAAAAACAAGGAATTTCATTGAATGGCAAATTCAATGATGTATCATGCGGAATTGCATCCGATCAACCAGAAACGGAGTGCACCCCGCCGGTGGTGGCGGGAGATGAATTCCGGATAGCCGGGGAGAAACTGACTACTGATTTGTCAATGAACATAAAACTGAAAATCATCTTGTTCACGCCTGAATGATAAGGCCGGAACAGATAACTTCTTTCCCGTATTTTTGTTATCTTTGTTTTAAAGACGTTATTCGGGTGTATCGCTTGCCTTTTCTGGCATCTATATGGAAAGTATGATTACAGGATTATTTCCTTTTTCCTGAAATCAATACAACGCAAATAAGCCTGACAAATGTTTTATAAGCCCCCTGAAAATGAAAACAGAAAACAAAGTATTACATCTGCCCATTCTTGTAGAACAGGACGAAGACAATATTTATATCGTAAGCTGCCCTGTTTTCAAAGGCTGTCACTCTTATGGAAAAACAGTTGAGGAAGCCCTGACAAATATCAAAGAAGTGATTGATATTTGTATTGAAGAGGAAAAGGATAAAGTTTCCGGCACAAACCGCTTTGTTGGTTTCAGAGAAATACAGGTTTCGTATAAACCGGCAACAGCCTGATACAGATTTTTATGCCCCAATTGCCTGTTATTTCCGGTAAAGACTTTATCAGATTTCTGCTGTCGCCTGGCTTTGTGGTTATGCGGATCAATGGCTCACACCACAGACTGAAACATCCTGATGGCAGGGTAACTACTATTCCGGTGCATAAAAGCGAAAGTATTCCGAAAGGCCTGTTACGAAAAATTATTCGTGAAGATTTAGACCTTGAACTCACCGATTTCCTGAACCTTTTCGAAAAATACAATTAGCGTCCGGAATAAAAACGAAATATCACGGCATTTTGAACAACTGCTAAATTGCAGGGTTGCTTTTACAAAATGCCGGTACAGGTTATCAAAACCAACGGGTTTTGCTGAATCTCAAATTCAACGGCATACCAGGCGGAATTCAAAATCCACTTAGCCGGGCCCGGATAAAACCAGGATTAAATTACGTCCACCTCGATCGCCTGAAGCACCTCTTTGGTGTCATTATCATACACAAATGCAATCACACTGCAGTTTTCAGGCACATACTCCTCTTTAAGGATATACTTGAATGATTTCACCAGGGATTCGGGATTCGGCGTTCCGGCAGCTGCAATGCTGCTTCCCCAGGTGGATGTAATGGCTGAGCGCAACACGTGATTGTGAACATATTCCTTAATAACCGGCGTATCGCCCGAGCCGGAATCATTGTTCTTCTGCGGCTTCACAATGCCGCTTTCGGCAAGCACCACCACCAGTCTGAGGTTTCTGTCAAGCGCGGTGATAAACCTGGCTTTGACATGGGTGCACAGCTTCCTTTCCGCAGCGTCATATTCGTTGATCATCTGAAGATCAATCAGCGGCTGTGTTGAGAGGGCGTCGGTTACGGCAGCGCCCCAGGCGGTCGGCGTGATGATGTGGTTGTTGGGATGTCCCCTGCGGTTAACCATACCATTGGGATTGCCTACCATCCCGACCCCGAAAAAAACGTCCCAGGCCGTTCCGGCCTCCGTCCTGAAATCATAGGTAAAATCGCCCCCGGGAGTGGGATTGGCAAAATACCCGGCATGCACCGCCAGCAGCACCAGCTTTTCTCCGTGCACTTCTTTAAGATCGTGCGCCAGTTTGGCCGCTTTGGGGCAGTTTACACAGGTGTGACCCGTGTAGTCCTCCAGCAGGACCCGCTTCTGCACGGTTGTAACCGCGGGAAATTCAGGTACCGGACAGGCTGCCGTATCAAGCGACCCCGTTTTTTTGGTGAAGGGTTCTTCAATCTTATCACATGAACTGATCAGGGCTATTCCCGAGAACAGCAGAACCGATCCTATCAATGCTTTTATGCTGATTTTCATTGTTTTGTCTTTTTCAGTTTACACTCAGAAAGCGCTGGTCAGGGTAATGGTTAATCCGTTGGAAGCAGGGACATTGCGGCAGACGCCGCCGACGCAAAGAATGCCTTCACGCTGCTTGCCGTAAGTAAGCGTCAGGCGGTTTGATCCGTATGTATAGCCCGCCGAAACCGCCGGATAATGAAACCTCCTGTCCTTGTCCGGATTACCGTAATTGTACTGATCTGCAACCGTAAGGTACCACTTGGGCGCCACGGTATACTCGATCAGGAACTGCAGCCAGTCGCCTTCATCCTGTTTCGTGAGCAGGTGCTGATACTCCAGTTTCACGGCCCTTTTATCCGTAAGGCGGTAGGTGCCGTCGGCAATAAAAATATGCGCGTTCACCATAGGATCGCCCGGATGCCCTTCAATCACATCAATATTATACTTCAGGTTTACGTAAGATACCAGTAATTTGAAATCGGCAGTGAATTTCCGCTGGATCTCAATGTTGAAGTCCCGGAAATAGAGTTCATTACCGAAAGCCAGGAAGGGAGAGGTATATCCCGCTGTCCCTGCTCCGCCGGGCACGGTGTCGCCTTCAAGCGGATCGCGCTGTATGGATGTGATGCGGGAGTAGTTGATGGCAATATCGGTACCGTATTTTCCCCCGATCTTACTGCCCCGTTTGATCTTATAATTCACCTGCCCCTGAAGCGCCATTTCGCCGTTGGGCTGAGTGGCATAGGGGTACATGGCAGAGAGTGCATAGGCATGCTGGCGGGTGAGGGCCGGAAGATAATTGATATCCAGCGCGCTGCCCGTTTCGGTGCGTTTCGATTTAAAACTCATGTTATCGGTACGCTTGGCCGAAACAATAACGCCCAGTCCCCTGGTGGAATAAGAGGTCTGCAACAGTAGCGACTCCCCGTTTTTATAGATATAATCATTCATGGCTGAGGGGTCGTTCATTTTGTTTGCATACTCCCCGTCGATGGCAAACCCACCCCTTGAAATATTGAAACGGGCCGCCCACGAAGCCACATTGGCAGGAAGGATCAGCAGCTCATCAGGCCCTGCCGAAATCTCCTCAGTGTCCTGATACTTACTTACGAAGCTTCCTCCCATGGTTACCCTTGTCCTGTATTTCGCTTCCTTATCGAAAATATCGTTCAGCGCAAACTCTCCGTCAAGACCGCGTACTATGCCAGGGCCCTGTTCCCAGAAATAACGCTGGGTGCCGATCAGACCTTTCAAAACAACACCTTCGGTCGGGCTGAACCTGACTTTGGCGCCTTTCAGGGCATTGTCATACCCAAGGTTGCGTTCTTCATAACTGCGGAGCACCATACCCGAGCCGAACTGCTCGTAAAAATTTCCCACGGTGATCTCAAACTGCTCGTTTCTCCAGGAACCAAACCAGTAGGGTACGCCATTCCCCTTATAACGTGGATCGTATCCAAGGATGGGATTGAGGTAACTTTCGGCGCGCAGTCCGGCACTGAAGTTTCCGTTTGTATAAAGCAGGTTGGCAAAGGAGTTCATGCGCATTTTTTCAGCTACCTCAAAAGCCCCGATGGCCGAGTCGGCACGGTAAACCTGCGCATCGAGCTGAAAATTGCCGCTTACGCGACCGCCTTCCAGGAAATTCTGGGCACGAACTAAGGGAGCAGCCAGCAAAAGCATTGCTGCTGCAAAAAGAGTCAGGGAGGTTGTTTTCAATGGATATAAATTGAAAGGATTATTCCGGTTTTAAAACTTTTCGATCCTGAGATTGGCTGTTTATCTCCGGGCATCAGTGAGATTCTACCGCTTCTCCGCGGTTGAGTTTACGCACCATCTCAATCAGCTGAAGTTCGCTGCCTTCGCTGAAGGAGGTATGCTGCCATACGATCTCTCCCTTGCCGTTCACCAGGAATGTATGGGGAATCATATTCACATTCATCGCACGTTTGAAGTCGCCGTTGGCATCCAGCAGCACTTCATAATCCCAGCCCTTGCCGTTTACGGTAGGGCCTACTTTCGAGGTTGACCTGGCATCGTCGATGGAAACGGCCACCAGTTTCACACCGGTCTCCTCAACCCAGTCCTGATAAACATCGGCAATGGTGGTCAACTCGTTGATACAGGGCTTGCACCACAATGCCCAGAAGCTTACGATCATGGGCTTGCCATTATTGTTAAGGTCGGCGGTATTGAACACTTTGCCATCGAGGGTTTTAACATTGACTGCAGGCAGTTTTTTCAGATTTTTTTCAGCATCCTGGGCTGCAGCCCCCATCACAAAAGTGAGCATCAATGAGAAGAAAATGACTTTTTTCATGTTGTTTTGTTTGTTTCTCTGCTTTCAATTCAATAATCATGCCTCTCAGGCAATGTAAACTTCAAGGATCTCCGAGGGTGATGAAGGAATGATATCAACCCGGTCGATGCCTGCAGGAATCAGCACAGCCTCCCCCTGCGAAAGGGCAATCTGGGGCTCGGTGGTTCCGTCGTGAACCAGGGTCACTGAACCGGCCACGCAAACGTAAATCACGAATGAGTCCAGTTCACTGTAATCCTTGCCCAGGGTCTTGTCAAGGCTGATCAGGTTGGTGGTGAAATACGGACTTGTCACCAGGTTGGCCGATCCATTCTTATTCGGCTTATATTTTGACTTATAATCGTCGTAAACATTGAAGTCAATGGCATCCAGGGCTTCCTCAATGTGCAGTTCCCGTGATTTTCCTTCATGGTCAACACGGTCCCAGTCGTAAATCCGGTAGGTAGTATCGGAAGTCTGCTGTATTTCGGCCAGAAAGGTTCCCGGTCCCAGGGCGTGTACCCTTCCGGCAGGCATATAAAAAACATCACCCTTCTTTACCTTCTCCACATTCAAAATATCGCGCAACGTTTTGTTATGAAGGTGAGCGAGATACGTTTCCCTGTCCACCTTCCGGCTGAAACCGCTGATCAGTTCAGAACCCGGATCGGCATCAATGATGTACCACATTTCCGACTTGCCGTAACCGATGTTGCGCTTCGCGGCCAGCTCGTCATCCGGATGAACCTGAATGGAAAGGTAGTCCGCGGCATCAATAAACTTGACCAGAATGGGAAACTCATCACCGAACCTTTCATACACTGCATCCCCGACCAGGTCGCCCATGTAGATCTCTACCAGTTCATTCAGGTCGTTTCCTGCAAGAAACCCGTTGACAATGGCGGTCTGATTGCCCGCAACACCCGAGAGCGCCCAGGCTTCACCGCAATTGGGCAGGGGGGAAAAATCAATTCCAAGTACTGACCTTATCTTGGTTCCTCCCCAGATCTTATCTTTCAGTACCGGCTTGAATTTCAACGGATACAATTGATTTTCCATATCGCTATTCAGTTTTTATGCGTTTTCCCGCGACGCAGGCAGACAAAGCCAGTGAGCTTAAGACTGCGGGGTAAAATTACAATAAATTCAATCATACAAATAGTAAGATACATTACCATTTACTGATAATCAAACACTGCTGAGCCTCTTTTTGATATTTTTTAAAATGTTTTTGCTGTAGGAATGCCATCACTGTAAATGATGACTCAGCATCAGAAAAGAATGATCAAAAGAGAAAGCGTATTGACAACCGGTAAAAATTTTCATTGAGCAATTAGAAAATACCTGAAAACGGCTAACAATCCGTTCAACCTTTTCGAAAAAAAACGACGCAGCCTTGTTTCCAAAGCTGCGTCGTTGAAAAAATTGAAACAGGAATTACCTCACAATAAGTTTGTAACTCTGATGTTCAGCATTTCTGATGATTTTTGCCACATACAATCCGGCCGGGATATTCAGGCCGAACGTATATTCATCACTTCCATTGAGTTGACGGCTGTAAACCTGCTGTCCCTGAAGGTTATAAAGCACAAAACTGATGGCGCCATGGTCAGCCGCATTCACGGTAATCTGCCTGCCGAAGGCAAAAACCTTAAGGCCGCTGATCTGCGGTTGATCAATTCCGATTGAAATCAGGTCAAGGAGCAATACATTGTCAAGTCCGCCCGAAGGATTGCGTGTGTCGGTTTCTATCCACACTCCTGAAGGGACTTCATAGGCATGCACAACGGATCCGTCTTCACCGCTGCGTATTTCCACGCGCTGAACTCCGGCATCGTTCACATTCGGAACGATTCCGCCCCATGATCCGTTATCGCCGGCAACCTCACTGATATAGAAAGGCGCATAGGATGTAATGGAAGCAAAATCCACCTCGCTGCTTTCGATATGCGCTGCATAAAGCGGGCGGCCTGTGCCGGCTGCATTGTCATAAAGCAGGGCGAAATCCTTGGGAGTATCCTCACTGATGCCCATAATGGCCGTACCCTGTGCGGGATCAGCTTCCACGCCGAACTGCAGCACGGTAGCATAATCGGTTGTGGTAAGCCGGTGAGTAATTACAGAGCCATCGGCACCATCATTCAGCGAAATGCGCATAAAAATCTGGTTACCGGGGGTGAACCTCGCGTTACCGGTAGGCTCAGCGATAAACCATCCGGTATAAGTTCCGGTGACATCGGTGGTAAATTCGCCGTACTCACCCGGATTTGCCAGGGAAGTGCTGGTGGTACGCGAATAAGTACCATCAGCGGCGATAAAGATACAGTTGCCCGCGCCATCTGCCGTTGGCAGGTCCGATTCGAGCACAACCTTATTGAAATACCTGTAGGTTGCTTCAGGCGTCAGGTTTTCGAGGGTAGCCCAAAATGCATAAGGTACGCGGGTATTGTTGGTACCGTTGATCCCCTGTACAAACTGCGGAAGGATAACGGCGGCAATTCCGGGTTGCCCCGGATCTGTAACATTACCATTACAGGTCACCACTTTATCGGCTGCGCCGCCACCGGCATTTACAATGGTTTGCCCGTTGTAATCGCCTGCCGTGAGACCCGCTGTTAAACGTACTGAAACGGTTACCGGTTGTCCGGTAATGATTCCGTCGGCGTAAGCAAATTCAAGGGTTGTTCCGAAGGTTGTTCCGTCAGCCGAAATCTCATAGTCAGCAGGTGCTGTTACAGTAATGTTTCCGCTGCCATCGAGGTCGTTTCCGCTCAGCAGGTATGTCTGCACGCCCGAGGGGCCACTGCCTTCAATGTAAGTAAATCCGCTAAGGGCGGAAGGACTGACCGAAAGCGCAGGTTCGCCGGTAGGCATCAGGTCAATGACAAGGATATCCACCTCGCCTCCGAAAGGATTGCGGGTGTCATAAACTCCCCAAACGCCATCCTCAGAAGTATGCACAGCCACCAGGCTTCCGTCGGCATTGCTGCGTTCTTCAATCCGGCGAATACCATCGGGAAGCAAGTTGGGAACGATACCGCCCCAGGAGCCGTTATTTCCCTGAACTTCCGATGTATAGAAAGTTACATAAGTACCAACGGCTGTAAAGTCGATACCGGTTGTTTCAATACTGGTGCCGTAAACCGGACGGCCAGTACCGTTAACATTGTCGTAAAGATACACCATGTTGCCTGAAGCAGCCTCGGAGATACCCCTGATTCCGGTACCTTCGCCAGCCTGGTTTACCGTCCCGAAATTAATCACTTCGGCCGAAGCTGTGGTTGTTAAGCGGGTAGCCACGCTTGTACCATTTTCTCCATTGTTCAGCATAATACGCATGAAAACCTGGTTTCCGGGGGTGAAACGGGCATTGCCGCTTGGCTCGGTGATAAACCATCCGCTGTATGAGCCGGAAGCATCCGTGGTAAACTCCCCGTACTCACCGGCATTGGCCATGGATGTGCTGCTGGTTCTGGCAAAGGATCCGTCGGCATTTACAAAAATCACGTTACCGGCTCCGTCGGTAGTAGGCGAATCGGAGCTGATTACCACCTTATTGAAATAGCGGTAGGTTGCATTGGGGAGCATATTGCTGATGCTTGCCCTGAAAGCGAATGGCACCCGTTTTGCATTCGTGCCGTTGATCCCCTGTATCCACATCGGCAGGGTCTCAGCACTCAGCACGGGAACCGGATAAGTAACACTTCCCGAGCAGGTTACAATGGCATTAGAGGCATTTCCGCCTGCATGCACAATTTGCTGACCGTTGTAATTACCCACGGCCAGCCCGGCTTTCAGCCTGACTGAAATGGTGAGGGGCTGTCCGGTGATAACGCCGCCGGCAAACGGAAGGCTCAGGGATGAGGAAAATGCTGTGCCATCGGAAGATATCTCATAATCGGCAGGCGCTGTTACGGCAATGTTTCCGCTGCCTTCCAGATTTGCGGCGCTGAGTGTATAGGTCTGAGCAGCCGAAGGCCCGCTACCGGTCACATAGGTAAAACCACTGAGTGTAGCCGGAGAAACTGTAATAACCGGAGTATTGGCTGCGATCAGGTCGATCACAAGCACTTCATCCAGTCCGCCGGCAGGATTGGCCGTTACGGTTGCACCCCAGACTCCGTCAGGTGATGTATCTGTCTTAATGATAGTCCCGCCAGCCAGGGCACGTTCCTCAATTCTTCTCACACCGTTGGCATTCACATTGGGGACGATTCCTCCCCATGCGCCGTTAACATTATAGACATCCGTTGTATAGAATGCGGCATAAGAGCCTGCACCCGCATAATCCACACCGGTTACTTCGATACTTGTACCAAAAATCGGGCGACCGCTACCATTCGTATTATCGTAAAGGAAAGCAAAGTTCTTCGGTGATGCAGTAGAAACTGCACGGATTGCAGTTCCTTCAACAGCGGTAGAACCAGTCCCGAAACCGATAACGGTAACATAATCAGCAGTGGTAAGTCTGTTCACAACGGTTGTGCCATCGTTCCCGTCGTTGATCATTATGCGCATAAACACCTGATTCCCTGGTGTAAATCTTGCATTTCCGGTTGCTTCAAATAAAAACCAGCCGCTGTATTGCCCGCCTGAATTAGTAGTGAATGTTCCGTAAACATTTGACCCGCCGAAACCGGGGCTGCTGGTTCTGGTGAAGGTACCGGAAACGGCATCGACAAAAATCGGATTTCCTGCACCATTTGTGGTGGGTCCGTCAGGTGAAGTCACTGCCTGGTTGAAATACCGGTAAGTGGCATTCGGTTGCAGGTTACCGAGCGTTGCATAAAAAGCGAAAGGCACCCTGGTATTGGCCGGGGTATTGCCGTTGATATAAATCGGAAGCACCGCAGAAGTGATGGCAGGAGCAGGTGAGATGACAATGGAAGAACTGGTCGCCTGGGTCAGTCCGCTTGCATTCGCGTTCAGGGTGAAAGTACCCGCGGCGCTGAAAGTGATGTCGTTAAAGCTAGCTACGCCGGCCACGGCTGCACGGGTCACAGTTCCGCCAAGCGTACCGGTACCGGAAGCAATGGATAAAGTAATATTGCCTGTAAACCCGGGATCTACCGTGTTGTCGCCGCGGCGCGCTTCAACGGTGAAGGCAGCAATTGAATTCCCCTGAGTGCCGGCAGCCGGGAAACTGACGAATGCCAGCTGGGTGGCAGGGGAAGAAACAACATAGCTCTGCTGCGGCGAAGTAGTGGAAGCAGAAAGATTGTCAGTGGCCGTTATTGAATAATAAACGGTTGTGCCGTCTACCTGCGCGGGAATGTTGCTTGCCGTAGTATAAGTGCTTCCCGAAGTTAGTGTCATGGTAATCGGATTGGTAAGGCTGCCACTAACGGTACCCCAGTTTAGCACCACCGAAGAAATGGTTCCGTCGGTATCGGTAACATCTGCACTCACCGAAACAGTGGTTGAAGGAGTAATTCCCGTTGCGGGTGTCTGAACAATGTTTGAAATAGACGGGGGCAAATTCCCACCTGAGGTATAACCAGTCCAGGTAAAATCATCAATCATGATTCTTTCCGTTGTACCAGTATTACCAACCTCAATAAGAATATTATCTGCTGAACTGTTAATTGTTCCGTCATAGGAAAACCAGTCGCTGGAAACAAGCAATGAGCCGTCAATATTAGCCAAATTTGTCCAATCTGTACCTCCATTAACGGAATACCTGACAGTATAATCAGGGATTGGATTCCCATCCCATCTCCTTACTGCAAATGAAAAAGTCGATACCCCACCTGATGTTATTGTGGCAGTTAACCTTGTATCGGCAGTATTTCTTAAGCGCCATGAATATGTTCCAAGAGCTCCGGGAAAACCATCTTGCGCTGCTGTGGTATTTCTCAAAGCATTGATAGATACAAAGGAAATAATTCCATCTGCATATGAATGATTCCCATATGAACCAAACCCTGAAACATTTGGATCCTGAATCCAGTTGGCTTCTGAATCAAAATCAATGGTTGTTTGTCCAAATGCGGTTAGTGATAAAAAAAGTATCACAGCCTGCAAAAGAAAAATATTACTAATTATTTTCTTCATTTTTTTTTGTGTTAAGATTTAAAAAATTAGCCCAAACCATTATTGTAGAATAGATTAATGCTTTTAGAAAATTCTCTATCTCACCATCACCTTACCTGAAGCAATGCCTTTATTGCTGAGAATGCGAACGATGTAAGCGCCGGCAGGTACATTCAGGGTATACGAAGCCTGGCTGCCACTGATGGTATAGCGGGCGACCTCCTGGCCGTAGAGGTTGATGAGTTGGATATGTCCGTTCACCACCTGATCAAGCTGAATGCTGAGTTCTTTACCATAGGCAAATATTTTACCCATCTGGTTTACAGGAGAGCCGACACCAAGGGTTGTATTGATTACCAGCACATTATCAATGCCTCCGGCCGGATTTTTCGTATCAACGGTACCCCATACACCATCATCATCGGTATAATTGCTGACGATGGCCCCGGTAGTCAGGCTGCGCTCTTCAACCAGTTTTACCCCTTGAGCGTTAATGTTCGGTACAATTCCGCCCCAGGCGCCATCGGTACCGGCTACATCATTGGCATAAAATTCCGCATAGGTTCCTGCAACAAAACTTACTCCAGTTGTTTCTACCTGGGTGCCATACAGCGGCCGACCGGTTCCTGCAGTATTGTCATAAATAAAAACAAAATTCTTCGGAGTGAAATTGCTGATCCCGCGGATGGCAGTTCCGGCCGTGTCGGCAGCGCTGGTATAGAACCCCAGGGATTTCACGCTTTCGGCAATTGTAAGGCGGGTGGTTTCAGCAGTTCCGCCGGCACCGTCGTTTAGCATGATGCGCATAAACAATTCATTGCCAGGTTTAAACCTGGCATTGCCGGTAGGCTCTGTAACAAACCAGCCGCTGTAACTTCCGCTGGCATCGGTCGTAAACTCGCCAAACTGACCCGGAGTTGTCATTGAAGTACTGGTGGTGCGTACAAATTCACCGGTTGAAGGATTCACGAAAATACAATTCCCTGCGCCGTTGTAATCAGGACCATCGGATCCACTTACAATCTTATTGTAAAAACGGTAGGTTGAGGAAGGCAGAAGGTTCGAAAGTGTGGCATGATAGGCAAACGGCACCCTGTTGATGTTGGATGGAGTGGCCCCTTCGATAAACTTTGGCAGAATGTAGGCCGAAATGGATGCAGGAGTGGAAGTTGAAACACTGCCGCTTAAAGGGATCTGAAGTTCGGGAGCGCCGCCGCCGGTAACAGTGAAAACACCTGAATAGCTACCGGCCGGCAATCCGGCTTTCAAACGGATACGTACAGGAACATCCCCAGTACCGGGGAAACTTCCGTTCTCGTAAACCACATTGCCCGGATCGCTTATAAAATTAACGCCATCAACGGAATACTCATAATCAGCTGAAGGGGTCATTGTAACGGCACCTGATGCCGGGGTCAGGTTGAAGGCGTTCAGGGTGGTAATCTGCATTTCAGAAGGACCAGCACCTTCCAGGTAAGTAAATCCTGATAAGCTTGAAGGCGTTGCAGTAATCATCGGAGAGCTGCCTACCCCTTTGAACGTGACATTGTCGTAACGGAGGGTTCCGTTAGGACTGTAGGATGAGGTTGAGGTCGCGGCACCATATTCAGAACCGTCAACAAATTCGGTTACAATTCTGACGCCAAATGCAGCATTGCCCTCAACGCCCGAAATACCTGAAAAATCAGCACTTCTCTGATACCAGGTATCGCCCGCGTCCGCAATAAAGCGTCCGTTATCAAAACCTTTATCCACTCCCGCGGCGGTATTGACGGCGTTACCTTCATTGGCTTCAAAGTCTTCCCAATCGGTTCCGTTCAGCGTATACTGAACCCTGAGCCTGTTGGCAGAAGTATTGCTGTGACGGCCATCCCAGCTAAGGGCTATGGCGCTGTAGCCGGAGGTAGAAACCAGAAACTCAACCCCTGCGGTACCTGATCCGGTTCCCTGTGCGGGATAAGCAGCTGAATTCCAGGCCCGCCCGCCGGTACCTGTTCCGGTATACCCTGTTGCGAAAGTGGCTGTAGTTCCGCCAATCAGTGCGGCGGTTCCCGAACCGGTGCTGGGAGTAATCACGTCGCCCTCAAAAGTCCATTGCGTAATCGTTACCTGGGCATTTGCCATCCCGGTGGTTATTGCAAAACCAGCCATCAGCAAAAATGCAATTACAATCATTTTAGGGTAATTTTTCTTCATATTGACAGGAATTAAATTGTTAGAAAATTCTGCTTTACAGCGGTGAGAAATTAATCTATTAACCAATGTACAAATTTAACTGATTTTTGCTTCCATTATGTTAACAATTCCTAAAGATTTGCTATTATCAGATCAAATATTTACTTCGCCCCCCTTTCGCACCTGATTAGCAGTCAAAATGCATAAAAATCAGTGCGATGCAATAAACCATATTCTATGTTTACTGCTAAACAAGGCGATGTTTGTCCCAGATAACCGGGTGAAGTTCCGGCTCAGCCATAGCAAACCGGACAATCTGAATCCTGCAATGCCCGTTCTTAATAAAAACACCAAACTCTGCTCTGTCAACCCGAAAAGTCAGGAGAGGGTTTCAGTCTGTCCGCGGCAGTTATAATACCAAACAAATTCTCTACATTTAGCTGAGATTATGTACTGAACTTGAAATAATATCACTACTTCCGAAAGCTTATCTGTTTATTATTCATGCGAATCAAGGGTTAAAATATTAAAGAAATGAATGCTGCGGAGATTTTTCCGAAAACATGAACCAATAATCCGGCAGTTGAACGAGTTTTAGAAGCCCTTTGAAAGTCAGTTTTTTCGATGAGCC
>Ga0334885_1001939_pt1 | contig 22935 bp, 19 predicted proteins | sample GraSluR1_MG_8_FD_207233 | JGI IMG/M metagenome (GOLD analysis project Ga0334885, IMG submission 207233) | Sludge microbial communities from methane-producing bioreactor in Wageningen University, Netherlands - Granular Sludge_31_05-R1 | ecosystem: Engineered > Bioreactor > Anaerobic >...
TATGCTAAACCTGCCATCTTTAGAGAGTTTGAAGGTATGGAATCTTCTTTTCCTCTTGGCCTTGATAGACTATTTTTAACCAATCCTTTAAATTCTCAGCCTGCCTCAACTCTTTTTCCTTTTTCATCCTTAGATCTTTCAGATAACAAAGGAATTCTTTATGGCATTAACCTGCACAACAATAGTTTAGTAATTTTTGATCGTTTTGCTTTACCAAATGCTAACATGGTAGTTTTTGCTCAGGCTGGAGCAGGCAAAAGCTACGCTGTTAAGCTAGAAATACTTCGATCTCTTCTCTTAGGCACTAATATTTTAATTATTGACCCAGAAAATGAATACCAATATTTAGCTGATTCTATTGGTGGCAGTTATTTCAATATTGCCGTTGCTTCTGAGGATAATATTAATCCTTTTGAATTACCATTAGTAAAAGAAGATGAGGAAACTAATGAAGAAGTTTTTCGAAACCATATTTTAAGCCTTATTGGCTTAATAAAACTAATGCTAGGAGGTCTTTCTCCTCAAGAAGAAATAATTTTAGACAGAGCCCTTGTTCAAACATATGCTAGTCGAGATATCTTCCCAGAAAACATGACAGAAAGAAAAACCCCACCATTAATGGAAGACTTAGAAAATGTTTTGCAAAGTAGTGAAGGAGGGGAAGATTTAGCAGCTAAACTTTATAAATTTACAAAAGGAACTTATGCTGGATTTCTTAACAAACCATCAAATATTGATATTAATAATCGACTTGTTATTTTTGGGGTCAGAGAATTATCAGATGAATTAAGACCTATTGCAATGTATGTCGTTTTGAATTATATCTGGACAATGATTAAAAAAGATATGAAAAAAAGAATTGCTGTCATTGATGAAGGCTGGTGGCTATTAAATCACGAAGAAAGTGCTTCTTTTCTTTTTGGCTTAGTTAAAAGAGCTCGTAAATATTATCTAGGAGTTACTTTTATTACTCAAGACATTGAAGATGCTTTAAGTTCTCCTTATGGCAAACCTTTAATTACTAATTCTTCTTTAGCTCTTTTGCTCCGTCAATCTCCAGCAAATATTGATGCAATTGGCAAAGCCTTAAACCTTACTGAGCAAGAAAAAACAATTCTTTTACAATCTTCTATTGGCACTGGATTGTTTTTTGCCCAAGACAAACATGTTGCCATTCAAATTATTGCCTCTTATGCTGAAGATCAAATCATTACCTCTAATCCAGCTCAACTAATGGCTATTAAAGAGGCTAAAAAAGAACTAAAAGAAGAATAAAAATAATATATGGTAAATAAAGAAGAACAGATTAAAACAATACCTACAGAGGAACAAGAAGAGGAAATAATACCAGAAGAGAACGAAAGAAACGCAACGCAAGAAGAAATAAATAATTCAGAAAGAAAAAGTGGTAATAAAATGCCTCTAATAGTATTGTTATTTTTATTAATACCAGCTATTGTAAAAGATTTTCTACAAATTATTTTTGGTTTTATGGCTTTTGTTCTTCCAGTGCTTGCTCCAATAATTATACTTTTAGCTTTTATTATTTGTCTCCCTTTTACTGCCTTTATCTTTTTTATTACTCTTTTAAGCGGTATCAGAACTACCTGGATTTTTATTGGCTCAACCATAGACCAATTAATCCCTATCTTGCCTGCAGCCACCTTGACTGTTATACTTTGTTATATATTTGAAAAATCACCAACTCCTATTAAAGAAACCATCGAAAAAACAAGTAAAATTACTTCTTTATCAACTAAAAAATAATAAATTTTAATAACAAAAATATGTATCCAAAAAAATTTTATAATAAGATATCTCACTTCCTTTTATCTGCTTTTCTTCTTAACCTATTAATTTGGAATTTATTTATCGTGCCAATACAAGCAAATGCAGCCTGTGATCCAAATATACAAAACTGCTATTCTTGTAATCCTGATACAGGAAAATGTGTCAAAGACACAAACGGAGAATATTCTTGCAGCATAAAATGTAATGCAGCCTGTGCTGGTGAATCTGCTACTCAAACTATAGATAGTAACCCCTTAACTTCTAGTTGTGGGGGTAGTAGTGCAAATGCTTATCCAGTATATATTGTCGGCTCATCTGAACAACAATCAGCTGCAAGCGCAGCAGCACAAGGTATTAATACCTTAGAAGATTTAGCAAAAATAACTGGCTTAGCAGATGAAGCAGTGCAAGATCTTGTAAATATAGTTAATCAAAATCAACCTATTCCAGAAGATTTAAAAGAATTTGCCATTAGTGCTATACAAAAAGCTCCAAATATTTCTAGTGAAGACAAAGCAGCTTTGATTAATGCTATAAATCTTAGTCAATCTATTCCAGAACAATTACAAGGAACAATGACTACAATACTAGAAAGCACAAAAGACCTTACTGGGCTTGTTACAAGTAAATTTTTAGATTTAATTTTTAGCGGAATGGACATTCAGTGGATCTGCGCTCAATTAACAACTGCTGCTGCTGCTTTGCCTTGGGGGATAGGGGCAGTTGTCGCTCAAGCTGTAGCAATGGCTTGCCCAGTAGTATTAAACAATGTTTTATCTGGATTAGGATTTTATGAAGAAAAATTTCCTACTGGAACAAAAACTCAAACAATCCCGGTTCCTACTTTTAAATATTACAAATGGGAAGTAGGCTTACCAGGATTCATTAAAGCAGGACAAATAATTGAATTTAAATAAAAAATACTTTCTACTTTTTTACTATTGATATGAATCGTAAAAATATTCTGACTATAAAACTAATTAACATTATTTTACTATCTCTTTTTCTTTTTTCTTTCTTGTTGTTTACTTCTACATCAATTTTTGCTGAAGAAAGTTCTCAAAACGTTACTCAAGAAATGTCTACTCCTGGTCTTGGCGCTCCAACTTTTGAAACGATTGGCTTTGATTATCAAAAAGGAATCGGTGAATTTGTAAAATATATAATTATTTGGGCTTTTAGATTAGCTGGTATTTTTGCTTTTATTATGATTTTATTTGCTGGTTTTCAATATCTTACAGCTGGAGGAAATACTAATCAACAAAAAGAAGCCCAAGAGAGAATATTTAACGCTATTATTGGAATCATTTTATTATTCTCTTTTTGGCTCATCTTAAATACAATTAATCCTGATATTTTAGGAGAAAAAGAAATATATGTTCCATCAATTCAAGAAGAAAAAGAAGATATTAAAGAGCAAATAGAAATTATTAAAAATTTAACTAAAATAAACGGTAAACTACCTTTAACTTCAGAGTTGGAGTCTTATGATTCTTATTTAAATAAAAACCTTGTAAATAAATTGATTGGATTAACTAATGGATGGGTTGTCACAGATGCCTGCATTGACTCTGTGTGTAGTAAAACAACTATTTCTAGAAGATCAGATGATTGCCACTTAGATGGAACTTGTGTAGACATAGACGCGGGAGATAATGCTGACAACTATAATATGATATCGACATTTACTGATGCCGGACTATATGTATTATATGAAGGAAACCATTTGCATGTTACCTTGCCAAACGCAAGCGGATATGGAACTTACCAAGGAATTACAAACATTACGCAAGGAACTTGGTATTTACCATAAAATAATTAATAAGTATTTTTTTAATCTTGATTTTGAGGCTTAATAATAATATGCCTTTCTTTATCTTCTCCAATACTTTCTGTCATCACATCACTCCTTAAAGCAATTTCTAAATGAATAATTCTTCTATCTCGAGCTCTCATTGGAGGGAGCTCTACTATTTGATTAGTAATTGCTACTTGATGAGCTATTTTTCTTGCAACTTCTCTTAATTTTTCTTCTTGTATTGCTCGATAATTATTAACATCAAGAATAATCCTCCAAGAAGGATCTTCTGTATTTTTTCTCAAAAGAATATTTAAAAGATACTCTAAGGCTTGTAAATTTTCTCCATCTCTTCCAATTAAAAGTCCACTATAATCAACATTGGTATCAGTTTTTAAAGAGAACTGAATTAATTTGTCTTGAGGGTTTTCTTGAATATTAATTTCAAAATCTGTAAAACCAATGATCGTTAATAATTTTTCTAGAAAATTTTTAATTTCCGCCACTTTCATTTTTTTTAGTAATTTTAAATTGCTTTGGATTATTTGCAAGAATCGGCTCTAACTCCTTTTTATTCTTTATCAGAAACTCTTGTAAAATATTAACTAAACTAAATCCTATCCAATAAAGAATAACAATTGCTGGAAATCTTTGGTAAAACAATAAAATAATAAAAGGCAAACCAAGTATCATGGCTTTGTTTTGCCCAGTTGATGGCTGAATAAAAGTCAAAAGAGAATTTAAAGAAGCAGAAATAATAGCTAAAATAAGGCTTGGGGATTTAAGATCAACAAGGCCCAAAAAAATATAATTTATTTCAGCTGGTAATTTTATAAAAGAGTAAAGAAAAGGAGACCAGTCATTGTTAATAGCTTGGTTAAAAAAGAAAAATAAAACAATAAAAATACCTATTTGAAAAAAAAGGAACAAAAAAGAACCACCAAGATTAATTTTTTCAGCTTGTAAAATTTTCATTACCTCTTGATTTGCTTTCATAGGATCTTGCTTGTGTTTTTTCTGTAATTCTTTAATTTGAGGTTGTAATTTCGTCATTTTTCTTTGATCTCCCATTGCTTTTCTATACCAAGGCCAAATTGCAAAACGAATTAAAGCTGCTAAAATTAAAACAGCCCATCCTAATTCACCTTTTAACAAATTTGAAAGGAAGGCTAATAAATTATATAAAGGCTGGAAAACTAATAATTGTAACATTTAATTAATCTTGTAAAATTTCTATTAATATTTTTTTTAACTGATTTTTCATTTCATTAAAATTAATATTCAAACAATTTTTTTTAGTAATAATTAAAACATCAAATCCTTGAGGCAAAAGAGTGATTAGCTCTCTTAAAATATGTTTAACCCTCCTTTTCAAAAAATTTCTCTTAACTGCTAGCCGATGAACTTTTGTACTTACTATAACAGCAAATCGAGTAATATTTTCACTATTTTGACAAAAAATAATTTTAAAATACTGACTATCTTTTCTTTCCCCTTTACTCAAAGCTTTTTGAAAAATAATAGGGGATTTAATTCTATTATTTTTTTTTAACATCAATATAAAAAACTTGAGCTTATAAAAAACTCAAGTTATTAAGGACTTAATTTTTTTCTTTTTTTTCTGCGTCGATTAGAAATAACTCTTTTCCCTCCTGTGGAAGACATTCTTTTAAGAAAACCATGCGTTCGAACTCTCTTTTTTTTCTTTGGCTTATAAGTAACTGACATTTTAAATTAAATTAATTATTTTAAAATTTTTATGCTAACATATATCATAGCAAAATATTGATTTAATATCAAATTCACTAATTATCAACACTTTATCCACGAAACCAGATTTTTTCCTTGGTATAAACAATAATTTATTTTATACTTGTATTAACTGTTAAAAATTAAATTTTTATTAGAATTTATTTTATGAATTTCCAAGAACTTTGGGAGTCAGCTTTAGGAGAAATTCAATTAAATATATCAAAAGCTAATTATTTAACTTGGCTTAAAGATACATTTATTATGGACTTAAAAGGAGACACTATTTTTTTAGGAGTTCCTTCGAGTTTTACTAAAGAATGGCTGGAGAATAAATATCATAAACAAATCTTGAGTGCTATTTTTAATTTAAATCCTGAAATCAAAAAAATAGAATATATTGTTACTACTGATAAAAATTCTTTAAAAAAAATTAATCTTGTTAAAAACAAACAATCTTCTCGTTCTCAAAAATCATCAGTTTTAGACGAACAATTAGAATTTAATATTGATTCTGAAACTAATTTAAATCCAAAATATAATTTTGAAAATTTTATTGTCGGAACAAATAATGAACTAGCTAATGCAGCTGCTTTAGCAATTACTGAAAACTTAGGTAGTAAATATAATCCTCTTTTTATTTATGGAGGAGTGGGTTTAGGAAAAACACATTTATTGCAAGCTATTGGTAACAAATTAAAAAACAAAAAGAAAAAAATAAAAATTAAATATGCTTCTTCAGAAAAATTTACTGATGAATTAATTAATGCTATCCGAAACCAAAAAATGGATGAGTTTAAAAAAAGCTTTCGTAATTTAGATTTGCTTTTAATTGATGATATTCAATTTATCGCTGGAAAAGACAAAACTCAAGAAGAATTATTTCATACATTTAATAATCTCCATGGTAAAAACAAACAAATTGTTTTTACCTCTGATCGTCCTCCTAAATCAATTCCTTCAATTGAAGAAAGATTAAGATCTCGTTTTGAAGGAGGAATGATAGCTGATATTGGCTATCCAGATTTTGAAACTCGTTTTGCTATTTTAAAAGTGAAGAGCCAAGAAATAAATCATTTAATAAGTGAGGATGTTCTCAGATATGTTGCTGAAACCGTTTCTAGAAACATTAGGGAGCTAGAAGGAGCTTTAAATAGAATTATTGTTCATGCTCGATTAAAAAATGGGCCTATAACACTAGAAGAAGCAAAAAAGATATTATCTTCAATACTTAATAAATCAAATCAATATATTCCTCCTAAAGAAGTTATTAAAAAAATTATTTCTTTTTACGATCTTAATGAAAATGAAATCTTAGGGCATTCAAGAAAAAAAGAATTAGTAAAACCTAGACAAATTGTAATGTACCTTCTAAGAACTGAATTAAAATATTCTTATACTAATATTGCTGAAAAAATGGGTAATCGAGATCATACTACCGTAATCCATGCTTGTAAAAAAATAACAAAGGAGATTGAAGATAATCCAGTTTTTGCTCAAGAAATAACTATTTTAAAAGAAATACTTTATAATAAATAATTAGTGAATAAGTTGTTAATAAAAAAGTTGATAAGATGTTGAATAAATTATAATTAATATTTTTTCTTTCCTTTATTCACTTTTTTTACCCTTAATATACATTTATTTTCCACATCTTATTCATAATAAAAAATAAAATTTACCTCATAAAATAAAGAAATTTCACACTTACCCCCAATAATTATCCTCTTAATTATAATAATAAATTAATATATAATATATTATAATTAAAAATCTTTATTACACAATTTGTTAAAAATAATAATTAACTTAATTAAAAAATATGAAATTTACTACTTTAGTAGAAACTATTAAAAAAGCTGTTAATTCAGCAGAAAAAATTACAGGAAAAAATCTTACTTTACCTATCTTAGGTAATATTCTTTTGAAAACAAATAAAAATAAGCTTCATCTTTCAGCAACTGATTTGGAAATAGGAATAGAATTAATTATTACAGGGAAAATTGAAAAAGAAGGTAAATTTGTTATTCCTGCAAAAACTTTTTCTGATTTTTTAAATAATTTATCAGAAGAAAAAATTACAATTGAAGAAAAAAATGATGTTTTAATTGTTAAAAGCGGTAAATATAATACAACATTTCAAGGATTTAATCCTGAAGAATTTCCAATTATACCTGAAACCAAAACAGAAAAACATTTAGAAATAGAAAAAATAGATTTTGAAGAAGCTTTAGAACAAGTGATTCCTAGCGTTGGTTATACTTCTCCGAAAGCGGAATTAAATGGTATTTTATTGAAGTTAGAAACTTCAGGAAGTAAGAAGTTATTAAAATTAGTAGGAACAGATAGTTTTCGTTTAGCAGAGAAAGAAATTTCTTCTTCAAAGATCAAAACAAATATTAAGAATGATTTAGAAATAATTATTCCTTTGAGAACTGCTCAAGAAATTTTACGACTTATTCAAGAAAAGACAGAAAACGATGACTCAATAGTTAGGATTATGCCAGAACCTAATCAAGTAGAATTCTCTTTTTCAGATATGAGATTAGTTTCTAGATTAATTAATGCTGATTATCCTAAATATTCTTCAATTATTCCTAATTCTTTTGAAAATCAGATCACTGTTAATAAAAAAGAATTAGCTGAAGCAGTTAAAATTATTGGTTTATTTAGTGGAAAAGTAAATGATGTAAAATTTAATTTCGATCCTTCTAAAAAGGAAATTATTCTTGAAGCCCAGGATCTTTCTCTTGGGAAAAGTCAAACAATTCTTACGCCTAAAGAAATGTCAGGTAACCCATTACAAATTAGTTTTAATTATAGATTTTTATTAGATGGTTTAAATTCGATTAAAGAAAATGATATTTTTTTGGGGCTTAATAAAGAATCTAGTCCTGGCTTAATAAGAGGAGAATCAGATGATAGTTTCTCTTATATTTTAATGCCTATTAAATTATAATTTTGTGGCTTTTGTTCCAATAAAAAATATTTTTAATTCTTGGTTATCTTCAGATAAATTTAAGAAGGTTTTTCAAGAGCGACAAATAATTAGTTGGGCTAATAAATATTTTCAAGAAAATAAAAATTGGCCCTCACATATTGTAAGGGCTAATTCTTTTAATCAAGGATGTTTAGTAATTCAGTGTTTTCAAGGAGTAATTTCTTCGGAATTACGTTTAGAAGAATCACAATTAAGAAAATATTTAGAATCGAAAATGCCTAAAATAAAAATTAAAAAGATTTTTTATAAAATTAAATAACCTCTATTTAAAAATAATAATTGAATTTTCTCCTTTTTGATTGAAGCTATCAAAGGCTTCGATTTTTATTTCATTTTGGCCAACTAAATCATAAAAATTTATTAAAGAATAATATATATCATCGCCACTTTTTATAAGTGGTCCTAATGATTTTTTATTTAAAAATATTTCAGTTTTAGTGATATCTAATGTGCTTTCAATTTTAACTTCAAGTTGAAAATCAGTATTAATAAAGCTCCCTTTTTTAGGATAAATAAATTCTATCTTTGGGATATCAGGAAACTCAATAATAGTTTCTGTTGTTTTGTTATTAACAGGGACATAATCAGGGCCTAAAGATAAGTTATATTCTTGATTAAAATTAGAAATATTTTGTTGGGCCCAAACAAGAACAGGAGTTTCCCAATTCCAAAATTGAGAATCTCGGAAAGGATTTAATGGAGGAGATTCTAAAAGATTGTCTTTGTTCACATAATAAAGAATATTATGAATTTCTTTTACGGTTATTCTTTCTCCTGTTTCAATATGTTTATAGTCTCGAGTGTGGACATAGTTTCCGTTTAACATAGGAGATGAAGATCTTTTAATATCTTCTAAAGTATAAGGCAATGGTTCAGCAAATGTTTTTGGTGGATAAAATTCTGTTGCTTTTTCCATAAATTCATGCCAACAAGGAGCAGCTAATTGAGCACCAGGAGCACCTGTTTTGCTGACTATAGATCGGTCATTGTTTCCTGCCCATACTCCACTTACTAAAGATGTAGTGTAACCAATTGTCCAAGCATCACGATACTCAGAATCAGTTCCGGTTTTTGCAGCTACTTGGAAATTCTGAAAATTAAGTTGATTATTCCATCCAAAGGTAGGCGCTCGGGCGCTGTTATCAGATAAAATACTAGTAATCAAGCGTGCAATTTGAGTATCAATTACTTTCTTACTTTCTAAAGAAAATTCTTCAAGAATTATTTCATCATTATTTTTTATTTGCAAAATTACATTTTGAGGATGATAAATCCCGTCTTGATTAAATACACTGTAGGCATGAACAAGTTCAATAAGCTTTATGCCTCCTCCTCCAAGGACCAAGCTTAAGCCATAATGTTCAGGAGGATCAGTTAAAGTAGTTATTCCAAAATCTTGAGCAGTATTAATACTATTTTGGATGCCAGCTAAATAAAGAACTTTTACCGCGGGAATATTTAGTGATTCAGCTAAAGCTGATCTTAGGGTGACAGGGCCTCTTGTCTTTTCATCATAATTACGCACTAGATAAGGTATTTGAGGGTTAGTTGAAAAATTTGCTACTCTACCATCAAGAGCAGTATCAAAGATAATATTTTCAGGCAAAAACCCTTTTTTGAAAAGTGTAGCATAAACAATTGGCTTAAAAGAAGAACCTGGTTGTCGAGTACTAAGAGCAGTGTTAACGTTTCCTTCTTTTTCTAGGTCCCAATAATTCCTAGATCCAACCATTGCTAGTATTTGCCCAGTATTTGGGTCTTCAGCAACTAACCCCATATTTTGGACCCCGGTTCTTTCTTCATTAAAGTCTCCATATTTTGTTACAACTTCTTCTGCTATTTTCTGTAAATTCATATCCAAGCTGGTGATAATAGTATAGCCCCCTTTTTCTAATTCTTCTTCACTAAATTTTTCATAAAGAAGACTGCGAACATACATAACAAAATGAGGAGCTGGAAAATTATGTTCTGGAGGGATAAAAACTACTTTTTCTTCTTCAGCTTGTTTTATCTCTTCTTCAGAATAATATTTAAGAGCTCGAATACGTGAAAGAATCCAGTTTTTGCGATTTTCTAATTCTTCTAAATGATTTCCAAAAGGAGATAAATAATTAGGCGACTGAACTAAACTTATTAAATAAGCAGACTCAGCTAAAGTTAAGTTTATTGCTTCTTTATTAAAATAAAATTTACTCGCTGATTCAATCCCATAAATATTATGTCCATAATTAATTTGATTAAGATACATAGCGAGAATTTCATCTTTACTATAGTTTTTTTCTATCTTTATTGTTAAAACAGCTTCTCGAATTTTTCTAACAATAGTTTTGTCTAAAGTTAGAAAAGCATTACGTGCTAATTGTTGGGTAATAGTAGAACCACCACGAAGATCTGTTGGATTAAATAAATTACGTATCATTGAACGAGCAAATCCTTTTAATGAAAAACCGTGATGTTCGTAGAAATTATGATCTTCAGCAGCTAAGGCTGATTTTATAACATAAGGAGAAATTTCTTCTAATTCAATAATTGTTCTTTTCTCTCCGCCATGTATTTCATAAAGCAAAATTTCACCGGTTCTATCATAAATTTTTGTTGACTGGGGTACAATTCTTTCATTAAAAGTAGAAGGATCTGGAAGTCCTTGGGCAATTAAAAGTGTAAATAACCCTAAACAAATTAGAGTGATAATAATTATAGAAGCGAAGAATGAAAATGTTTTTTTAATCATTTTGTTTTGAGCACTCTTTAATTTTATTAATTCCTGCTAAGGCAACGGCTAAAGCGTCAGCAATATCATCTGGTTTTGGCATTACTTCTAAAGAGAAAAAATATTGAATTGTTTTTTGAACATCTTTCTTGTCTGCTCTACCATATCCAATAAGATTACGTTTTATTTCCAAAGGAGTTAATTCAATATATGGTAAGTTATTTTTTTGGATAATAAGTATAATCACTCCAATAGCTTCACTGATGCTCATGACTGTTTTTGCGTTTTTAAAGAAAAAAACTTTTTCAATAGCAATAATTGATGGTTTATGTTTTTTAATTAAAGCATTAAGATCTTTCGAAATTTTAACAAGTCTTTGCCCCTGAGTTTTTTGTGATGTTTCCCAACAGCCGTAATCTATGGGCTTTATATTGTTTTTGCTTGATTTAAGTAAGGCCCAGCCAATACGAGTTGTTCCTGGATCAATTCCTAATACGATCATTATATTTTGATAGATTTATATTATTTTTATATTTGAATAAATTTCTTCTACGTCATTATGTTCATCTAATTTGTCAAAAAGTTTTTCAAGCTTCTCTTTCATTTCTGTGTCAGAGATAGTAATTGGTTGTTGGCTGACAAAATCTAATTCAGTTTTAATTAAAGATGAATCAATAGAAGTTTCAAGAAAAGTTTTCATTGAAGAAAGTTTTTGAGGCGAAGTGTAAATTATTACTTTTTTATCTTCTTCTTGTATTTCTTCAGCTCCATGTTCGATTGCTTCTAAAGAAAGATTATCATTCCATACTTTTTTAGGTAGAATAATTTTGCCGGTTTCTTTAAAAAGCCATAAAACACTACCAGTTTCTGCCATTTTTGCTTGATTTTCTTGAAGAAGGTGTCTTAATTCTGCTAAAGTTCGATTTTTATTATCAGTAATTGCTTGAATTAATAAAGCAGAACCACCAGGAGCATAGGCTTCGCAAATAATTTCTTCAAGTTTTTTGTTCTCATCTTCTTCCCCAGAACCTCTTTTTATTGCTTTTTCTATGTTTTCTTTAGGCATTCCTATCTCTTTTGCTTTGTCCACTGCCATTCTTAATTTAGGATTTGATTCAATATCAGTTCCTTCTCTTGCCGCAACAGTAATTAAAGCAGTTAGTTTTGAAAAAGCTTTTCCTCTTTTAGGATCAGCAACAGCTTTTTGGTGTTTAACTTTGGCCCACTTTGAATGTCCTGACATAAATATTTTTGATATTTTAATTTATAATTATTAAAACATTATATAACTTTTTTAAGATTTTAGCAATTTTATTTTTTTTAGAATATTAAGACCGATTGTTTTTATACAAAAGAAATTAGATTATTTTATTATATAGTTGAAAAAAAGGTAATTTTAAGGTAAAATTAATAATATAAAATAAATGGATTTAGAACAATTAGAACAAAAAGCCAAAGAAAGTATTTCTTTAGTAAAAGAACGACAAGGCTTAGAAAAATGGCGAATTCAATATTTAGGGAGGAAAAGTTCCCTTTCTTTATTTTTTAATTCTTTGTCAAAATTATCACTTGAAGAAAGAAAAAAGCAGGGAGAAAAAGCAAATAAAATTCGTAGTCTTTTAACAAATTTATATACAAACAAGAAAAATGAATTAGAAAAAGGTGTTTTTGCTTCTGATAAAGGCTCTTCAAGTCTTTTAGATATTACTCAGCCTGGGTATAAAAAAACTCAAGGACATTTACATCCTTTGACTTTAGTTTATAGAGATATAATTGCTTCTTTTGAGAGAATGGGTTTTTCTATTATCGAGGGTCCAGAAATAGAAACTGAATATTATAATTTTGATGTTTTGAATATTCCTGCAGATCATCCAGCAAGAGAGATGTGGGATACTTTATGGATAAAACAAAATACTAAAACACAAAAATCCAAGACATTGCTTCGGACCCATACGAGTCCAATGCAAGTTCGGTATATGGAAAAAAATCAGCCGCCATTTCGAATTATTATTCCAGGGAGATGTTTCCGTTATGAAGCAACAGATGCTTCTCATGAAATTCAGTTTTACCAAATAGAAGGATTAATGGTAGGAGAAAATGTTAATTTATCTAATTTTAAGGCAATTATTAGTGAGATTATAAAAGACATATTTAAACAAAAAGTTTCAGTACGTTTTAGGCCAAGTTTTTTTCCTTTCGTAGCCCCAGGAGTAGAAGTTGATATTAAACAAGAAATAAAGGGAGATCAATCAATAGATAAGTGGTTAGAAATTATGGGAGCAGGGATGGTACATCCAGATTTGTTTAAAAGAGTAGGCTATGAAAATAATCGTTGGCAAGGGTTTGCTTTTGGCTTGGGAATAGAAAGAGTAGCAATGATTAAATATAAGATTAATGATATTAGATTATTTTTTAATCCAGACATTAGATTTCTTGAACAATTTTAATTATTTTATGATATGAAAGTTTCCTATAATTGGTTAAAAAATTTATTAAAGCTTAATAAAACTCCAGAAAAATTGGCAGATATTTTAACAATGAATTTTGCAGAAACTACAGTTAAAAGCCTAGGAAAGAGACCTGTTTTGGATATAGAGCTTGGATCTAATCAAGTTGGTTGGGCTTCAGGCCACTTAAGTCTTGCTCGAGAAATTGGAGCTTGTTTGGGAAAAAAATTTAATTTTCCAAATCCTGTTATTAAAGAGACTAATCTTTTAGCAAAAAATCTTTTGACTCTAGATATAGAAACTTCTAATTGTAGGTATTATTCAGCAAGGATTTTACAAAGAGTAAAAGTAAAAGAATCACCAAAATGGCTAAAAGAAAGGTTAATTGATTGTGGAATTCGTCCAATCAATAATTTAGTTGATGCAGCTAATTATGTGATGTTAGAAACAGGTCAACCTTTGCATGTTTTTGATTTTGATAAAATTAATTCTGAACAAAAGGAAATTATTGTTAGGCAAGCAAAAGAAAAAGAAAAAATTAACGCTCTTGATGGTCAAGATTATGTTTTAGATAAAGAAATGATGGTCATTGCTGATAAAAAGCAGCCAATAGCTTTAGCAGGGATTAAGGGGGGGCAGGATACAGCAGTGAGCAAGCAAACACAAAATATTATTTTAGAAAGTGCTAATTTTACTGGTAGTAATATTCGTTTAACTTCTAAAAAATTAGGATTAACAACAGATGCTTCTTGGCGGTTTGAGCATAATATTCCCTTTGAATTGACTGTTTACGCCTTAGATCGTTTGGCTGAATTAATTCAAAAAATAGCTGGAGGAGATATTCTTAAAGGAAGATTGGAAAAAATTAAAGATATTTCTGAATGGAAAAAAGAAAAAATACAGATTCCTATTAAATGGGAAAATTGGGAGAAATTTTTAGGTTGGTCAATTAAGAAAAAACAAATTATTAAAAGCCTTTCTTTACTAGGTTTCTCATCTAAAGAAAGAAAAGAATATCTTTTAGTAACTTTGCCAAAGTTTCGTAATGATTTAAGAATAAAAGAAGATGTAATGGGAGAAGTTGCTCGATTAGAAGGAATTAATGAAATAGCTTTTTCTCTTCCAAAAGAACAATTAAAATTACCTGTTAAAAATGAGTTTTGGGTCTTTCGAGAGAAAATTAAAGACTGGCTCAAAGGTTATGAATTAGAAGAAATTTATAATTATTCTTTTTTGTCAGAAAAAGATAAAAAGTTTTTACCTATTGAGTGGCAAGAAAAAATGATTGAGATAGAAAACCCAACAAGTGCTTTGACTAAGTATTTACGACCAACTTTTTTAGTAAATTTTTTGAAAAATGTTAATTATAATTTTCGTTTTATTGACGAAATTAAGTTTTTTGAAATAGGGAAAATTTATTCTTTAGAAGGAGAGTCTTTTGTTTTTGGAGGAGTTTTGGCTCAAAAAAATAAATCAAATGATCAGCTTTTCTTTCAGGCAAAAGGGATTATTGAGGATTTATTCCATTCGTTTGGAATTGATAAGCATGATTATATTTTGAAACCATTAGATAAAACAAAGTTTTCTAATTTGCTAAAGAAAGGAGCAGCAATTTATAAAGGAAATGACTTAATTGGTGTTTTGGGTAAGCCCTTAGATTCTCTTAAGCAAAATTATGATTGTAAAGGAGAAATAATTTGTTGGGAAATTCAATTGTCTCCTTTGTTTGATCTTGTGAACGAGGAAAGAGAATTTCAGCCTCTACCAAAATATCCAGCAGTGATAAGAGACATTTCTTTGCTTATTCCTCAAAATATTTTAGTTGATCAAGTTTTAATGGTCCTTCAGAAAGCTTCGTCTTCTTTTCTTGAGGAAGTAGATTTATTTGATATTTATGTTGGCAAAAACCTTCCTCAAGGAAACAAAAGCGTGTCTTTTCATTTAGTTTTTCGATCCCCAGATCATACTTTAGAAAATAAAGAAGTAGACAAAGAGGTTGAAGAAATTTATAAAGCTTTACGAAATTTAGGAGCGAAGATTAGGTAAAATATAATTTAGATTATGGTTAAAAAAATAAAAATACAATCTGTAAAAAAAGAAGAGAAAAAAACAAAAAAAGTTATTATTGAAAATGACAATTCATATACTGCCAAAGACATTTATGTTTTAGAAGGTTTAGAACCAGTAAGGAAAAGGCCAGGAATGTATATTGGTTCTACTGGAGTTGATGGTCTTCATCATTTAATTTGGGAAGTGGTGGATAATAGTATTGACGAAGCTATGGCAGGCTATGCTAAAAATATTAAAGTTGAAATATTAAAAGGGAATGAAGTAGCAATAACAGATGATGGAAGGGGAATACCTGTAGATATTCATGCAAAAACGAAAAAATCAGCTTTAGAAACTGTTTTAAGTACTCTTCATGCTGGTGGAAAATTTGGTGGTAAATCATATAAGGTAGCTGGTGGTCTTCATGGTGTTGGAGTTTCAGTTGTTAATGCTCTTTCAGAATATTTAAGGGCAGATATTTGTCGTGATGGGATTTTATATACTCAAGAATATAGCCGCGGAAAAGCAATGACAAAATTAAAGAAACTAGGAAAATGTAAACAAGCAGGAACTAAAATTGTTTTTAAACCAGATCCAGAAATTTTTAAAGAAATAAAATTTGATACAAAAAAGATTCTAGATCATTTGCGCCAACAAGCTTATTTAACTCCTGAAGTCACAATTAAATTTGAAGACAACAGAGAAGATGCAAAAATTTCATCCTATACTTTTCATTTTGAAAGCGGAATAATCACTTTAACTAAATATTTGGCTAGGAATTGTCGTAATTTAACAAAAAATATTTTTTATGTTAGTCAGGAAAAAGACGATATTTTAGTTGAAGTAGCTTTACTATATGCAGATGATTCTGAAAGCACTGAATTAGCTTTTGCTAATAATATTCATACTCCAGAAGGAGGAATGCATTTGACAGGATTCCGTTCAGCTTTAACGCGATCTCTAAATGATTATGCTAAAGAGCAAGAAATTTTTAAAAATGGAAACACTGGTTTTACTGGAGAAGATACTCGCGAAGGACTAGTAGCAGTGGTGAGTGTTAAATTAAAAGAGCCTCAATTTGAGGGGCAGACTAAGGCAAAATTAGGTAATCCTGAAGCGAGGACAGCAGTAGAACAAGTAGTTGGAGAAAGTTTTAAGGAGTTTTTGGAAATTAATAAAGAAGATGCTAAAAGAGTTATTGAGAAATCTTTATTAAGCGCTCGGGCTCGTGAAGCAGCAAAAAAAGCAAGAGAAAATATTCTAAGAAAAGGAATTTTAGAAGGAATGACTTTACCTGGAAAACTAGCTGATTGTATTTCTCGTAAAGCAGAGGACTCTGAATTATTTATAGTTGAGGGAGACAGTGCTGGAGGTAGTGCTAAAACAGGAAGAGATCGTAACAATCAAGCAATACTTCCTTTAAGAGGGAAAATTTTAAATATAGAAAAAAGTCGTTTTGATAGGATGATGTCTTCTGAAGAGATTAAGTCTTTAGTTGTTGCTTTAGGCACAGCTATAAGTGAAGATTTTAATATTGATAAGATTCGTTATCATAAAGTTGTGATTATGACTGATGCTGATACTGATGGAGCTCATATTCGAACACTTTTATTAACTCTCTTTTTTAGATATTTTCGTCCAATTATAGATAATGGGTATTTATACATTGCTCAACCGCCTCTTTACCGAGTTCAAAAAGGAAAAGAATTTTATTATGTTTATACAGAATCAGAAAAACAAAAAGCTTTAGAAAAAATACAAGGGAAAATAGAAGAAAAAAATAAAGAATCTTCTAAGTCTAAGATAAGGAAATTAAAATTGGTTGAGGAAGGAAAAGAAGAATCAGTTTTAGCTGTCGAAGAGTCAATCCCAGAAGACGATGAACCAGATATGATGAAAGGAATATCTATTCAGCGCTATAAAGGTTTAGGAGAAATGAATCCTGATCAATTATGGGAAACAACAATGGATCCAGAAAAGAGAGTTTTAAAACAAGTTACCATTGAAGACGCAGAAGAAGCTGATAGATTATTTGATATTTTAATGGGCAAAGAAGTTTTACCTCGTAAAAAATTTATTCAAGCTTATGCTCAAAAAGTAAAAAATTTGGATGTGTAATAAAACTCAAAACATAATAATTTGACATTTGTTAATAAATTCAGTAATAATACTATATTAAAAATATGTTAATTTTAAGATTTCAAAGACAAGGCAAAAAGAAAGATTTTATTTTTCGGATAGTAGCCGTTGATTCTAAAATAGCTGTTAATAGCGGGAAAACAACAGAAATTTTAGGTTGGTTAGATCCAAAGACAAATAAATTTGAATTAAAAAAAGACAGAATTCTTTATTGGCTTAATCAAGGAGCTCAAGTTTCAGATTCTTGCTACAATCTTTTAATAAAAGCTAAAATTATTGAAGGAAAGAAAAGACCAATTAAAATTACTAAAAAGAAAACTGGAAAAGAGCAAACCGAAGGTTCTGAACAATCATCGCAAGTAGAGCAAAATCAAAACCCCGAAGATAAACCAGCTGAAGATAAACCAGCTGAAGAATTAAAGGAAGAGGAAAAAGCAGAAATTAAAATAGAAGAATTAAAAGAAGAAAAGAAAGAGGATCTTGGTGAAGAAAACCAGGAAGAAGTTAAAAAAGAGAAATCAAAATAAGTTTTTGAGTTATCCACAAAAACTTGACTTTTAAAATTTTTATTAATAAAATATAAAAAGAAAACAAAATATATTTAAACGGTGGGGATAAGTCAAAGGGTCTTTTTACAGGGCTCTGAAAAAGTTAACCCCACCGTTTTTTTTCTTTTCAGGGCTCTGTAAAAGAATCTTTTGTCCATAAAAAATTTTAATATAAGGCTATGAAATCAAAATACTTTATTAAATTTTTAATTTTATTATTAGCAGGGTTAAGTGTTTTGGTTTTAATTTGGTATTTAAGTCCAGAAATTAAACAAGCTAATATTTATAAGCAAGAAGCGGAAATTTTAAAGAAGAAAATTAAAGAGGAACAAGAAAAATATAGAACTGATTTTTATGGTGAGGAAAATCCAGAAGATACATACAGAATATTTTTAGAAGCCTTAAAAAATCAAGACATTGAATTAGCTGTTAAATATTTTATTTTTGATAAGCAAGAGTTGTATAAACAATTTTTTAATGAAATTAAAAATAATAATAAATGGGAGGAAATGATGGAAGATTTACTTAAACCTGAGAATCAAATAGGAGAAATGAAATCAAACGGATCGTATATTATTCGCGTTTATGATAAAGATAATTTTTTAATTGCTCAAGCTGTTTTAAGAATGCCTTTATTTTCAGAGAATGAGCAAGAATGTGTAAATAATATTTGGAAGATTGTAGAGTTTTAATTTTTTAAGTTCTTAAAATATATTTTTATGAGAAAAAGCCCCATCGTTTTTTTTATTATATTTTTATTATTTATTCCGTTTTTTGTTTTTGCATATGATGCAAAGACCACTCATCCTAATTTAACAGAATTAACAGTAGATTTTTATAATCAAAGTTTTCCAGAAACTTTTTTAGGTAATTTAGAAAAAAAATGGTTAATGCAAGGCAGCGTAGAAGAAGATGATGGCGTTCGAAGCATTAATCATTTTTATGATCCAGTTCTTGACAAGGCCTGGCAATTTGGAGGAGTTGAGCATTTTTTTCCTTCTTTAAACGCAAAAGAATGGGGACAAAATCCTTTTGCACAAGCTGTTTATGATCCGCTTTACACAGTTTTTATAGGCCCAATAATTAAAAGTCCAGTATTCTCTAAAACTAATTTTACTTGGCAAAGAGCTATTTACGAATACTTAAAAGGAAATAAAGAGATTGCTTTAAAGTCGTTGGGACATATTTTACATTTAATTCAAGACATGAGCGTGCCAGAGCATACTAGGCAAAATGTTCATATTTTTTTTATAGATAGTGCTAATAGTCCCTATGAATTGTATGCAGCTAAAGATTTAAAAAGTTTTTATAAACAAATAAAAAACAATACAGAAGGATTATTGCCTGTAGAAAGAATGAATCTCGATGAATATTTTAACGAAATTGCTTTATATTCTAATAATTATTTTTATAGCCCTGACACAATTTTAGATTTAAGATATAATTTACCACAACCAATTTTTTCTGAATTTCCTGAGATTCAAAATGGAAAACAAATTTTTTATGTTTTAGGGAAAGACGAAAATAATGGAATATTTCATCTTGCCCTTGTTCTCAAAAACGATATTGGGTGGAGATTAGCCTCAGGTCCTTCAATTTTTTCTTTAGAAGATGATCAAGTTCTTGAGGATTATTGGCAAAGGTTATCAAAAAAAGCTGTTTTGAGCGGAGCAGGAGTAATAAATTTATTTTTTCAAGAGGTTACGAAAGCAAGTTTAGATCCAAATTTTATTTCTAAGAACGAAGGAAACCTTTTAACAGCAATGGTAGGAGGTTTTACTAGTTTTATTGATAATATATTTCAGAAAAATTCAGATTTTATAATACTTGACGGAGTTATCAATAATTCTATGAATAGTTCGGCCGGAAATTACGAAGGTTCTCCAACAACGATTTCTTTTAACACAACATCTACTACAAAGCAATTAACAACTACTACACAAAAACAAATAACGACAACTACAAAAACTTTTTTATCTTCTACGACTACGAAACCTAAGCTTACGACAACCACAACTAAATTAATAACGACTACTACGTCTAATGCTCAAGTTAAAATTTGTGATTTTAATACTTCCCAATCTCCTTCCCAGGATAAAATTATTATTAATGAAGTTGCTTGGATGGGAACTCATAATAATGTTAATGACGAATGGATAGAATTAAAAAATATTTCTTCTAAAGAAATAGATATTAGCAATTGGCAGCTATTAGATAAAGATCAGCAAATAAGGATTATTTTTGAACAAGGCAGTAAAATCTCCACTAAAGGCTTTTACCTTTTAGAGAGAGCAAAAGATGATGTGGTTTCTTTTGCTTTAGCAGATTATATTTATACAGGAGTTCTTAATAACGCAAACGAAGGGCTTCGTTTGTTCGATAATAATTGTAATCTTCAAGATGAAGTTTTTGCTGATTTAAATTGGCCAGCAGGTGATAATAATGAAAAAAGAACAATGGAAAGAAGTAATAATCTATTATGGCATACTTATAGTGGCTTAGGGCAGAATGGTATTTTTGGGACTCCAAAGAATAATAATAGTCAACCATCAGTTAGTTCTTCAGGTAATGGAGGGGAGTCAGTGCCTATTACTACCACTACGATAAACACTACAACGACGACTCTTGCTCCTGTTAATTATCCCAAAATTTTAATAAATGAAATACAAGTTTCAGGAAAAGATCAAGATGAAAAAATACGAGTTTATAATGAATTCATAGAACTTTTTAATCCTAATAATTTTAAAGTTGATTTAACGGGTTGGTATTTACAGAAAAAAACAAGTCAAAGTAGTGATTTTTCATCCCTTGCTCCGAGTAATTTATTTGATGGAAAAATTATTAATTCTTTAGATTATTTTGTAATTGCTCATTCTTCTAGCTCTTATAATAATGTCGCAGATATTTTAATTTCTGATTATAGTATAACAGATAATAATACTATTATTTTGAAAAATCCTAATCGAGAAATTACTGATAAGGTTGGTTTTGGCGAAGCGAATGACTGCGAAGTTAATTGTGCGATAAATCCTGAGCCAGGACAAAGTATTCAAAGAAAATATATAGACGGTAATTTTTTGCATTCTATTAATAATGCTAATGATTTTGAAATTCAATACTGCCCTAGTCCCAAAAGTTTCTTCTCTGATAACTGTAGTGTTCCAGTAATTAATGTTTCTTCACTGCCGGCAATACCTTATATTACTGAATGTTCTTGGCATCCATTTGAAGAAGAGTCTTCAAAAATAGTCATTGATTTTAAAGTTAATTCTTATCCTTTTATTCCAGCAACAGACCATACAAGAGATTCTTTTACAGCGATGGCTTTTTATTTACATTCAGATTTTGATGATCCTTCAGTTAGTTTTGGTGTCCCATTAGATTATTTGGGCAATAAATATAACTGGGAATTAGATGAAAATATCCCAGGATTGATATTGAGTTACCCAAATTATGTTAGCAATAATCGAAAAATAGGGAGCATTATTTTTACTACAAACGAGACGATGGCAGCTAATTCTTCTGCACCAAGAAAATTATCTTATAAATTGAATCAAATTCCCAATGATAACCATTTTGTTATCGAAGTTGCAGGAACCACTCAAGGCCAATCTTTAAAGTTTACGTCTGATCAATATGTAACAATTGGGTATTATGGTTATGACAAAAGTTTGACGTCTTATTTAAAGTTAATTGCTTATGATGACACTAAATTTTACTTCAATCCTTATAATTATTATCATCCACCAACTGATATTAAAAACTTTAATGTTCAATGTAATGACGAGCATTGTGGTGATTTGATCTTTTCTTGGGCACCGGTTTCAGATGAAGATCCTGGGGATATTTTACAATATGATATTCATTATGTTTTTGCTAAGCAAGGAGACGATTTAAATAATAATGATTTAACGAGACGGTCTTGGCAGTGGTCTGCTTCACAAAATATTTCTGGAGAACCAGTTTTTAATTCTCAAGAAAATAAATTTGAATTACGAGTACCTATAAGCGAAATATATTATATTAATGCAAAAAGATTACCAGGAGTTCCGCTTGATGTTTTTTTTGGCATCAAAGCTCAAGATAGCGTTGGATTAAAATCAGAAATTCCCAAGATAGTTTTTGTAAATATTCCATCGATTGTTCCAGAAACAACGACAACTACTATGGGTCCTTAATAAATAGATTTTTGTTTAATTATATTTTTCTTCTTGACAAACATATCATATATGATATTATTTAATAATAAAAGATACAAATTGGTATTTTATCAAAATTTTAGAACTAAAGAAAAACCTGTTGATAATTATTTAAATAGATTAGGTAAAAAGGAGCGAGCTAAAATCATAAAATATTTGGAGTTTTTAATATCAGTTGATAATTCACTGACTTTTCATCTAGTTAAGCACATTAGAGATAAAATTTGGGAATTAAGAATTGATTTTTCAAACAAAAGGTTTAGATTAATGTATTTTATTCTAGACAAACAGATAGTCATCCTTCACATTTTCTTAAAAAAACTGCCAAAACTCCAAATTTTGAAATATCAATAGCTAAAAGACGTTATATCGAGGTTTTAAAATACAAACAAATTTATGGATAAGAAGAAAAAACAACAAATGCCAACGGATTTTCAAGATTATCTTAAAGAACAATTGAAAGACCCTGAATTTAAAAGGCATTACGATGAATATGGTAAACAA
>Ga0334885_1001942_pt1 | contig 22912 bp, 13 predicted proteins | sample GraSluR1_MG_8_FD_207233 | JGI IMG/M metagenome (GOLD analysis project Ga0334885, IMG submission 207233) | Sludge microbial communities from methane-producing bioreactor in Wageningen University, Netherlands - Granular Sludge_31_05-R1 | ecosystem: Engineered > Bioreactor > Anaerobic >...
CCGACTTGGCGAGCCGGAAGGCTCGCCGCCGGGCCGTGTCGCCGCCCCCGGAGCAACCTCCGCGCCGTGCTCGTCGGTTTGAGGCGGAGCTTCGCTAGTGCTCGGTTCGCGCGATCACGTCTGCCTGCGCCTCGGGCGACAGGGCCACGAAATACTCGCTGAACCCGGTGATGCGCACACACAGAGTGCGAAACTCATCGGGCCGCGCCTGTGCAGCCAGGAGCGTGTCGCGATCCACGAAGGTGAAACCGATGTGCACGCCGCCGAGGGCAAAGAAGGTCTCCACCAGTTCGGGGACCATCTCTGGTTCGGGCGTGCCGGCAAGCCTCACGTTCAGGCCCCCGGTAGTGGTGCGCTCCAGGGGCAGGGCGGCCACCGAGGCCAGCAGGGCCGTGAGGCCCTCCCTGTCGGTGCCGTGGACGGGCGACTGGTTCTCGCTGATCGGCTCTCCCCGGAGGCGGCCGTCGGGTGTTGCCGGCAGCTCCTGGCCCCAGTTGATGTGGCAGTGCAGGGAGTAGATGCCGGATGTCAGTAGGTGGCCGTGCGGATTGGGCGCCTGATCCAGGGCATCCTGGGCGATGTCGCACACCCGCCGTGCCAGGCCGTCGGCCCCCCTGTGGCCGTTGCCGTACTTGGGCAGTCGGGTCCTGATCTCGTGGCGCAGATCTTCATGGCCCAGAAAGCCGTTGCGCACGATGGCCAGGAACTCGGGGAGGCCGAACCTCCTTTGCGCAAACACGAGCTCATCGATGGCGACGAGCGAATTGGCCACCGTCGCCACGCCGCCGAAGAAGTGGTACTGGGCGGGGTGGCGGAGACCGCCGTTGGCGGCATCTCGCCCCCGCGCGATGCAGTCGCCAAGCAGCAGGGATTCGACATGCATGGTCTCGGACCCGCCGGCGCGCAAGGCGGCCCGCTGCGAGACGGATTGAGCGGTCAGCTCTCTGGCGACCTGAGACAGGCTGTGCAAGACCTCATCCAGGCTCCTGAGCCGCTCCGGCCCCGGTAGCCCCGGCACCCGGATCTCTCCGCTCACCGGGTCCGTCCCGCCGTCGAGGGCGATCAACAGCCAGTGTGCCATGTTGTGGAAGACGTCGCCGGCGCGGAAGTCGCAGGCGCCGGGGATGTCCGCACGGTTGCAGGCGGTGAGTGCGTAGCCGTGGGCTTCCTCCGCGGACAGGCCCAGGTTTCGCAGCCCGGTGATGACACGACTGTCGTTCCAGAACTGCACCTGACTGCTGCAGGTGGCGAGTGCCTCCTGCACCGCCGGCCGCAGTCGGGGGGACAGCCGCTGGGCGACACGCACGTTCACCATGGGCTGGGGCACGGCCGCCAGCGAGACCGCACGCAGGATCAGCGCGCTCAGTTCATTGGACCGATCGGTACCTTCCGGCGAGGTGCCGCCTACAACCACATATTGGTTGGAGGCGAAGCAGGGCACCGGCTTGGGGCGATAGTTGTCCGTGGTGGTGCCGGTGATCTCTTTGGTCTTGAGCGCGAAATGCGCCAGGTAGGCCAGGGCCAGGTCGGGGCAAAGCGAGCCGTCCGCCAGGCCCCGCTCATACAGGGGCAGGATGTACTGGTCCATCCGGCCGAAGGCGAAGTCTCGGGCGCCGACGTAGCAGCTCAGGACCAGGTGCACCAGCCAGATGGCCTGGATAGCGGAGAAGAAGTCCGGCGACGGCCCTGCGGGAGCGACCTCCAGGGCCCTCGCGGCCAGAAGCAGGCGACTGCGCCGGGGCTCGGCGCAGCCCTCGGCCGCCCGCAGGGCCGCTTCGGAGTACCTTTGGGCGAACCGACAGATGGCGTCGCAGCAACGCTGCACATGGTCACAGAACTGCCGGGCCTCCTCGGTCTGCAGGCGCTCGGCGGTCCTCCGCGCCTCCTTCGCGATGCCCCGCAGGCCTGTGGAGAGCAGTTTCGGATAGTCCGGGGTCAGATGGCCACCGGAGCCGAAGCCCGGCAAGGAGGGGAGATGGTCGGCGCCCGCTTCCACAGGCCCTTCCACGACACGGCCGAGGATGAGGTCCTCGGTCTCGATGGGCGTGGCTACCCGCTGCAGGAGCTCTTCCAGCACGGTGGCGCAACGCTCTGGCATGGGAACGGTCTCGATGCGCGGGGCCAGCTCGGACAAGACCCGCTGACGCTCCACCAAGCAGTGGGTATCGTCGCCGGCACAGATCCGGTCGCGCAGCGGGGGCAGCAAGGCGAGCAAGTCGGCGGGGCTACTGAGGCCCGGGAACACTGTGTGCATGAGGCTCTCTGGGGCTCCTTGGGCGCGTGCCGGGCGTTGTTCCCGACCTGTGACCTTGAGCGTCTCGCCCGCGTGCCGCTGCGGTGCCCCTACCGGCCCCGGCAACGACGGAGGCGGAACGGCGTTGGCGTCTAGCCCAGGGTCACCGTGGACTGATCTCGACCGGCCTTCTGCGACACGGCGCTGATGGTGACTGGCGCTCCGGCGTCGGCGGTGACGAACCACTCCAGGTCCTTGTAGCCGCAGGTGCCGGCCAGGTGACCGATCTCCTGTACAGGCCCCGCTGCGGAGACAACCGTGGCCCCCTGAAGGCTCACCTGCACCGGCTGCTGCTGGGCGGTGCGATGGCCGATGGTGGTGATCTGGGTGTCGAGGTATCCGGTGTTCATCACGGTCGCCCGCACGCGGTAGACGTTCCCATCGATGTGCTCGGCGGAGGCCTGAATGATCTGTATCCAGGGCCGCCGCCCGGCGTGGTCGAGGACGAATGCCGTGCAGCCGGCGGCGATCCTGTCCATGTCGGTGCTCAGCGGGTTGGCGGCGAAATGCCGCCGCCAGCCGCCGATCTCCACAGGCCCCAGTTGCGGGTGGTCGAAAGGCCGCCAGGGCGTGAACCCGCCCTGCCCGGGATTGGCATCATGCCACTTGAGGGCGAGAAGGTCATAGTCCCGGCGCTCCTGCGCCGTGGAATCGAAGTACTTCTCCGTCGTGATCCCCAGCGAATTGTAGATATTGCCCAATTCGACCTCGTAGACAAACAGCCCCAGGTGGCGGTAGCCCCAGTCGTGGAAATGGCCCTGCAGGGCGATGGGCTTGCTGGATGTGAGGCGATAGTCCACCACAGCCCGCTGCGTGAACCCGGTGAGCTCCTCACCCCTGGCCCCGATCTCCTTCATCTTCTCCAGGTCCGCGGGGGCGATGTCGTCATCGCTGCCGGTGGACGGCGGACGGAGCACGGAGTTGTTCCCACAGTGGAAGCCGAAGATGCCGAAGAGATTGGGGTGGTCGTAGACGAAGCGGGCGAAGGCCTGCATCTCGGGCTGCGAGAAGGGGAAGTCTCCGGCTCCGCCCTGCTCGTGTTCGGGCTTCCAGTTCGCGGCCCAGTTGCGGTTGAAGTCCGCGTATCTCTCGGCGGAGACGATGGCCCCGCCGTCGTAGTCGTGAACGAGGCCCTCGTTGTAGAGGAAGTAGAACGGGCCCTGCGTATCGGTGGCTTCTCGCGCGATGAGCATCCGCTCGTCCTCGGGGTGGGGTTTGAGGTTACCCCGCGGATCTTCACGGCGCATGTGCAGGATCAGACCGTCACCGTCGACATCCGCCTGGTACAACCCGTTCTTGCGGTACCGCGGCGTGTTGCGGCTGCGGATCGCGCCACCGGTGCTGAGGATGAACTCGGCCCCGTCCGGGTTCATCCGGGGGACGATATAGAACACGATCTGCTGCAGCAAGCCTGCAATGGCCGTGCTTTCCGCGTAGCCCTCCAGCAGGGCCCGGATCAGATGCAGGGAGGCCGTGGTCCCGGCCACCTCGGGGGCGTGGACATTGGCCTGCACGAGGTAGCCGGGCTTGAGGTCGGGCTCGTCACAGGGCGCGGTGATCCGGGCCATCATCAGGGGCCGATCCTCCGGCGTCCGGGTCAGCTCGTGCAGGGAGACAAGGTCGGGGTGCTGCTGGGCGGCGGCGGACAGGAAGTCCAGCATCTCCTGCCACCGATAATAGTGATCGTAGACGATCTCGGGCAGCCCTGGCATGGGGTTCCTCCCGGTGAGGGGTCTTGGAGCAGGGTAGATGGGGAGGGTTCGCGGGCCCGAAGGCGGGGACCTCCAAGGTACGGCCCAGGGTAGCATCGGTGTGTCTGTGGACAGCTTCGGGCCTCAGGCGCCCTGTGAACGGGGCGGTCCGGTGCCGCCCGCCACCCCGGGGGGAATGCCGCCGCACGGTCCTGCACCGGGCAGACCGGGCACCATGACGGTGCGCCGCCACCGGGGTGCGCTCGCAGCTTTTTTCCCAGGGGTATTGACACGGCTGGTGGGCTCTGATAGAGTGTCCGTGTGTAGGGTTGTATAGGTTTGGCCCCATCAGCCGATACATAGCTATCACCGCAGATCGCGTCGCCGCTCGTTATGCACCCCAAGTCTTCCCCCTAGACTTGCGCCCAGGCTGAGTTTGTGGGCCAGCGCGCCCGACCCGACGATCACACCACATGATGTCGGGGTGCGCACGTGAGTCAGGCCTGCTTCTGCCCCGGGGCAGGCCTGACTTATTCCCCCTCTCCCTTTACCCGCCAGGTCCACCGGCTCCCTTTGGGCAATCCCGAAGCGGTCATCGCTCACCCCCATTTCGACGGCGCCGAAGTGCCCCCTGCGCAGGGACGGTCGCCGGAGGCCGCCGGGCGGCTCCCGGCGGCCTCGCTACAGTGCTCTGCCCGCCTCGGCCATCGCCGGTGGTGCTGCCTGGCGGAAGCGGGCCCTGCCGCAGGAGCCTCTGGGGCAAGACCCGCACCCGTTGGGGCTCGCCATGGGCAAGCCCACGGGGCGCGGGCCGGCGGGCCCGCAGGCCGTGGGCATTGCTCCAGCGCAGACACCAAAACGGGCGGGAGAGGGATCTCCCGCCCGTCAATCGCTGCTGTTGGCGCTTCAGCGGTCCGGCTGTCCGGCGCGCCGACTATCGGCCCCGGCGCTGCCCGCCACCGCCACCGCCACCACCACTGCCGCCGCGACCGCCACCGCCGCCGGGACCGCGGCCACCGCCACGACCACCACGGCCGCCGCCCCTGCCACCATTGCTCGGACCGGGCTTGGGGCTGCCGTTGCTGTCGTCATCGCTGTCGTCGTCATCATCGACGCTGAGGACCCGGGCCTCCTGAGCCGCCAGTGCCTCCGCGGTGGCGTACGGGTCTTCCACGCTGCGTCCCAGCATGTCCTGCACGCTGGTGCCGCGCGCCGCCGCCACGTCCGCCGGGTTCCGCAGCATCTGCAGAGCCTTGAAGCAGGCCTTGGCACGGTTCATCACATTGCCGCTGCCCAGCGACTTGGTGAGCACGTCGCGGATGCCGCTGACCTCGATGATCTGGCGCACAGCGCCACCGGCAATGATCCCCGTACCACGCGAGGCAGGCTTGAGCATGATGATGGCTCCGCCGACCTTCGCCTGCACCTGGTGGGGAATGGTGTAGCTGTCCATGGGGACACGAATCATATTCTTGCCGGCGTGCTGGATGGCTTTCTGGATGCCGTCCATTGCACTCAGAGCACGACCGATGCCGAAGCCGACATTGCCGTGCCCGTCGCCGACCACCGCGCATACGCGCGAACTGGAAATCCGTCCACCCTTCACGGTCTTCCGTGTCCGGTCGATACGGATTACACGTTCCTGGAGTTCCTCTTGCTGCTCCGCTGCCTGCGCCACTTCGCAAGTCCTCCCAAAACAAGGTGACCTCCCATTTCCCTGGGAGGTGGTCTTCAATCATAGCATCTGGCCTCACCCGTGTCAACTAGGCGAAACCAGGCAACCAGGCTACAAGGAGAACGCACTGGGACGGGGGGGCGGCGACACGAGGGGAGGGCAGGCCTGTCGGCGGCCCATGCGGTCCCGCACACGGCCAACGAGTGCCGCCCGCCGGGAACAAACGGGCCCGCCATCGCATCGAATAGCGTAGGCCGGCCGCCATCCCCTCGCGCCGGGCCGTGTGCGACATGCTGGACCACGGGAACAGAGCGGGAGCCGATGGTCGCGCAAGAAAGCTTCCTGGTATTGACAATGCCTGCAGGTACTTTCAATCTATCTGGTGAATGGGCATAAAAGATGGCAGCCGCTCCCGTCTCGCGGTAGAGGGGTGAGCCCGTTGCGCGACCGTCTGTACCTCGCCGTTTTTGTTCTCGCCGCAGCGGCGATGGCGGCGCTGATCTTCACGAGCCTCCGGGGCTCGCTGCGGCGCATCGCCGCCGCGACACCTCCGCCCCACCACGGAAAGGCGGGCTTTGCGCTTCCTCCGCCTCCACACTCGGCTCCCCCTCCCTCGATGCCGCCTCCGTCGTCCGCCCGCGCCACCGCTGCTCCGGCGGGCAGCGAGGTCTTCCACGGCCGGATCGTGCGCGAGGACGGCAAGACGCCCGCCACCGACGCCTCGTACAAGGTGACCATCCCGGGACTGCCTTCCACCGACGTGTGGGAAGCTACTCAGGGCGGTGAGTTCACCGTCGGCGGGCTTCCGGCCGGAAGGGTCCGCATCGCCGCCATGGCCCCCGGCTACGCGGAGCTGACAAGGGACTTCACCCTCCCACAGGCCACGGACGAGTCCGGCGTCCTGGTCCTGTTTCGCCCCGGGCCCCGAGTGAACGTGCAGGTGCTGAGCGCCTCCGGCGCGGGGGCCGCAGACACGGCGTTCACCCCCGGCCTGACGTGGCATACCGACGGGGATACCCGCAGGGAAACGCCGCGGCTCAACACCGATGGGTCGGGAGGCTTCACCCTTGTCGGTCCACACAACGCCACTTCGCTCACCATCAAGCTCGGCGGCGATTACCCGCCCGCCAAGGTGGATCTGGCCCCTGGGACCGCGACCACCTCTGTCAAGCTCCTGCCCCACGGCAGCTTTGCCCTTCGTGGCAGCGTGGTGCACGCCGATGGCCGGCCGGCTTCCGGGGCCGAAGTGTCTCTTGCGGTGGCCGGCGGCAAGGAAGAGGCCCGGGTGGAGCAGTGCGATGCGGATGGGGCCTACGTGTTCTACGATGCTCCACCCGGTAAGCTCACCCTGCGCGCCTCGGCCGACAGCGGCGCTCCCTCGGCCCCCGTCGACCTGGAGTATGACGGCGCCGCCGACACCACGGCCCCGCGCCTGAAGCTCGGGCCCGGCGCCACACTGAAGGTAACCGTTCGGGGGCCTGCGGGGTCTGTGGCGGGCGATGTGTCGGTGACGGCCCGGCCGGAGCGCTCCCACGGCTCCTCGACCCTCCCCGGGCGACCGCACGCCACCTTCGTCGCCGCGCCCAACGCCTCCGCGGTCTGCGTGGCCACCGGCATCGCCGCCGGGGCCTGGAGCGTTCAGGCCCGCGCAGAGGGGTACGAGCCGGCAACGGTGCAGGCCCGGGCCCAGTCCGGGAAGACCACCTCGCTCACCGTGACCCTCAAGCCCCTGTGGCGCGTATCCGCCACGGTGCTCTCCCCCGAAAGGGCGGCCCTGCGCAATGCCGAGGCCATCGTAGCGTACAGGCACACGTGCGGCGCCGAGGGTTCTGAGACCACCGGGTCCCTCTCCTCATCGGGCGGATGCTACGAGAGCGTCAAGACCCAGCGCCTGCGAACCGATGAGCGTGGCTCCTTCACCCTCCGGGACCTCCCGCCCCGGGGAACATCGCTGTCCGTGACGACCACCGAGGGCTCAGGACAGGTGGATGAGCTGGGAAAGCTGGTTTCGGCGACGGGAGCGGTGAGTGCGAGGGTGCGGCTCCGTCCGCCTGCGGCCCTGGAGGGCACCTTGGAGCCCCGGGGCGTCAGGCTGCGTTCCCGCGGCCTGGCGGTAGTGCTCTTCCGGGGCAATATGCCTCGCTACGAGCCGCTGCAGGAGGGCTGGGACGAGCTGGGAGCCGAGCCCGACGACCCCCTGGACCACACCCGCATGGTGTTCGAGCCCAGAGGGTTGGGCTTCCGGTTCGACAACATCGTGCCCGCGGACGACAACTGGGCGCTGTGTGTGGTCGCCCCAGATGTGGTGAGTGTTCCGGTGCCGGTCAGGCTCGAGCCGGGGCGGATCGTCTCCGTACAGTTGCCTGCAACCGGCCCCGGCCGTATCCGCGGCAGCGTCGTGGACGCCCGGGGCAAGCCCGTTGCCGGTGCCGCGCTGACCGGCTGGATGCCCGGCACCGGCGGCCGTTGGCCATTGACCTTTCCAAGGGACGCCGGGACCGACGACAGGGGCCGGTTCCTCATCGAGGACCTCCCGCCGGGCCGATGGCAGGTGACCTGCAGGAAGCCCGGGGCCTCGGGGTCGGCCCAGGTGACGGTGAAGCCGGGAGGCACCGGCACCGCCAGGGTGAGGCTGAGCCCGGAGCGAGACAGAGCCGCCCGGAAGTCGTGACCTCTGGAGGCGAGACAGGGGACGGCCCGCCAACCATCTTCGCATGGTCGCCCCCGAGGAGGGTGAGCGATGGGTAGACGAGCGACCGCCGCAGCCTTGGCCGTTGTCCTCGCAGTATCGCTGCTGTGCATCCAGGGCTGCCGGAGACGTCCCACGGCGCGGGACGGGATATCCGCGCGTCGCGAGGTCTGGGAACAGCGGGCGCGGGCCGGCTTCACCGAGGGGCGCAGGCGCGCGGAGGAGTTCATCGGAGACCCATTCCGGGAGGCGAACCCCGGTCCCGCCGACCCCGAGGAGCCCCCCCACCTCATCCGGCCGGCGATCAACACGATCCCCCAGAGGGAACTCACCCGCGAGTTGCCGAAGGACTTCGTGCGCATCTGGCTCATGCAGGACGACGGCAAGACGCCCGCGGCAGGCCGACGGTGCAAGCTCGGCGGCGAGCCGGTGGCAGGAGGACCGACGGGTTGGTTCTACCCCGGCGGGCCCTGGTTTGTCCTGGGCAACCCCCGCGATGGGGAGCTGACCCTGGAGATCACCGGCAAGGGCTTCGAGGACGTCACGCGTCAGGTGCAGCTTCCGCCCCGGGCCGAGCGTGAGAAGGGCAGCCGAGAGATCAAGCCGGACAAGCCCTCGGGTCCGGACGTGATCGTCGTCGTGGGCAAGCTGCAGCAAAGATACCTGTCCATCTTCGCGTTCACCGACAGTGTCATCGCCGATGCCGACGAGCCGTTGCCGGTCACCGTCCGCTGGCGGGGCCCCGATCTGGAGGGCACACAGGAGACGCAGGTCCCCCTGATGCTTCAGGCCAATGCCTATTCGGCCGAGGTGGAGGTGCCCGCGGGCGCCCGGTCGGCTTCGCTGCAGCCCCCCGACCCGTGGCTCCCCCGCGAGGTCGAGTTCGGCCCACGAGAGCTCACGACATGCGCCGATCTGGCCGGCCCCGAGCGGTTCGCGGTGACCGGCAAGGTCCTCCGCCCCGACGGAAGCCCGGCCCCGGCGGCGGAGGTGACCATCACCGGCCCAAGGGACGACAGGCCGCACCAGGGCCGCTGCGGGCCCGATGGGAGCTACAAGATCCGCAGAGTGCCGGTCGGGAAGCTGCGGATTGTGGCCTCCGCCGAGGGCTACGGCGAATCGGAGCCTGTGGAGCTGGATTACCAGGCCCAGAAGGACGTGGCGGCGCCCGAGCTGAAACTACGGAGGAGTGGGGACTGACGCCAACCACCCTACAGTGGCTATCGGCCGGTCAAGGCGCCGGCTACCGCCGATGGGGTGAGGAGGAGGGCCTCCCATGCGACGGCCTTCTGTGGTCCTTGCCGCGATTCTTGTGGCGGTGCTCTTGGTCGCGGAGGGGTGCCGCCGGGAGACCGGTGTGGTGCAGGGCGGGTCACGGCCGGCGGGGATACAGGTGGCCAACGCTCAGATGCCCCAGTCGCTCCTGCGGTCCAACTCGTGCCTCAGCGCCGTTGGCGAACCGACCGGCATCGCGGCGGCGAGGCCTGCGGCCAGGCCCGGCGACCCGCCACACATCATCTCCTGCCTGCCGGGCGTCTCGGCTCTCGTTCTATCCCGCGAATTGCCGGCCGACTACGTGGTCATCCGAATCGTCCAGGATGACGGGGTCACGCCGGTCTGTCCGTCCGAGTGTCGTGTGAGCGGCCCGGCCGCTTCGGGGGGGCCGACGGAGTGGTTCTCCCCCGGAGGGATGCTCTGGGCCCTCGGGAACCCCGCGGAGGGCCCCCTGACGGTGGAGGTGCGGGCCGACGGCTTCGACGACGTCAAGCGGAGAGTCGAGTTGCCCTCTCGTGAGGATCGGCTCCAGGCATGTGCCGTCCGGGGGCCGGGGAGACTCGATGGCCCTGCAGTCGTCATCAAGATGGGCAGGCTGCGCTATCGGCTATTGGGTGTGCGCGCCCTGTCACCGAGACGCCGGCCTCCGGTTGTTCGCAGCACCGGGATGCAGGTGGTGTGGCTGGGAGAGCACCTGAACCGGACGGAGAGGGTCGTCTTCTCCGTGGACGACACGCGCCGCAGCGCCCTGGTCTCCCTGCGGGTGCCGGAAGGGGCGCAGCGCGCCCGGCTGCGGCCCGAGGCAGGCTGGCTGCCGGCCGACGTTGAGCTGTCTCCCCGCGTGGTGCGAACCTCTGCCACTCTCGCGGCCTGCGGCTCGTGCAGCGCCGCCGGTACCGTGACCTTCCCCGACGGCACGCCCGCCCAGGGCGCCCAGGTCTACCTGTGGGTGGATGGCGCCTACCTCGACCACGCCTCCTGCGATCCCGAGGGCCGCTATCGCCTCGATAGCGTGCCGCCCGGCAGGCTGGAGCTGGTGGCCGCCTCCCCCGGAAGCACTCACTGTGCCCCGTACCGCTGCGAGTATGACGGGGCAAGCGAACTCACGATCCCGCGGCTGGCGCTGGGTGCGGGCGGCTGCCTGGTGGTGACCGTCAGCAATCCCGGTGAGGCGGTTAGGGGCCCCATCACCCTGATCGCCCGGACCGAGGGCCAGTCGGTAGGCGGCAAGCTGCTCGCGGGTCAGACCCTGTATCCCAGGAGCCAGGCTTCTCCGGGCGTCTACGGCCTGCAGCCACTCACCCCTGGAGTGTGGTCGCTGACCGTCGACGCCGACGGACACTACAGAGGCCAGAGGACGGTGCAGGTTGTCGCCGGGCAGACCACAGCCGTCACGATCACTGTCTTGCCGCACCGCTCGGTGCGCAGTCTCATCCTCAAGGCCGATGGCAAGCCGGTGGGCGCAACGGAGGTGCGGTGCACCCTCACCTACCCGCCCGACCCAATGTCCGGCCACAGCAGGCCGCCTTCTCCGCTCGCGGCGCGCACCCGGGACGATGGCTCCCTGCGCCTCGACGAGGTCGGGCAGGCGCAATCCCTGGCGGTCGTGACCAGGCATGGCCACGGGCGCCTGGACAGGCTGGAGAGCCTGGCCTCCGCAGCCGGGCGCGTCACGAGCGAGATCCGGCTCTTGCCGCCGGCCACCGTTCGAGGCAGTATCAAGCTGCCCGAAGGGGTTCGACTGCCTCGGCGCGGGATGGCCGTGGCGCTCTATGCAGGGGGCGAGACCCCCGGTCTCGAGCCGCTGGCCGAGGGCTGGAATGAGCTGGGCTCTCGCCCCGACGACGCTCTTGACAACCTGCGCATCGTCTTCGAGCCCGACGAGCCCCGGTTCCGCTTCGCAGGCGTCGTTCCCGCGGACGCCGGGTGGAAGCTCCACCTCTTCGCTCCGGGACTTGTCGCCAGGCCTGTGCCGCTGAGCCTCAAACCGGGCGAGACGACAATCGCGGACCTCGAGGCTCTGACGGCCGGCGCCCTCCGCGGCCGTGTCGTCGACAGTCGGGGCCGGCCCGTGCCGCACACAGGGGTCTACGGCTACATGGGCAGGCCCGGGCAAACCCCGGAGGCCGAGCTGCCCCGCGAGTGCCGCACCGACACAGACGGACTCTTCGAGGCCCGGGGCCTCCTACCGGGCGAATGGTATGTACTCACGAGGCATGGCAACCGGCAGGGATGCGTCCGGGTGCAGGTCATTGGCGGCAAGACCAGCGAGGCGAACCTGGTACTGGTGCGGCGACTAAGAGGCTAGGGGTCCGGGAACCGGAAGCACCGGCGGGCCCGCCGGAGGTCTGTCTGAGATGCCGAGGCGTGTGGCGGCGTGTCTTGCCCTCCTGACGTTGTCCTGCTGTCTCGCCGGCTGCCGCGAGCGCGCGGCGCTGGAGCGAGCGGTGGATCCGGCCGCTCAGGTGCAGGCGGCGACCGCGACCCGGGAGATGAAGTCATCGGCCAGGTCGCAGACAGAGCGTGGGCAGACCCTCGGCTCGACCCGGCAGCAGACCACCCCGGGGCATGCCGCGCAATGGCAGGTCGCTCCCGCCGCCGCGCCGGGAGACCCCCCGCACATCATCGCCGGCTCGGCGAAGATGCGGCCCGGCCACCTGCCGACGAGCCGGATGTGCGTATCGCTCCCTATGGCCCCGCTGGAACGCGAGCTGCCTCGTGATTTCGTCCGGGTGTGGGTCATGCAGGACGATGCACAGACGCCGGTAGACTCCTATGAGGCTCGAGTGAGCGGGCCCGCCGCCGCCGGGGTTCCCCACCGCTGGTTCCGACCCCGCTTCCGGGTCTTCTACCTCGGCAACCCTCGGCGGGGCAAGCTCGTGGTTGACGTTCGTGCCAGGGGCTTCGACGACGTGTCGCGGCAAGTGACGCTGCTTCCGCGGAAGCAGCGGCGGCAGGCGGTGCGCCAGCTCTGCGTGCAGAGACCGTCCGGCCCCGATGTGGTGCTGAGGATGGGACCGGTCGTGCGGCGCTGCCTGGACATCTGCGGCCAGGACCCTCCGCCGACCCCGACGCGCCTTGAGATCGACTGGCGCGGCGAGGGTGTGCACAGGACCCGGAGCGTCCTCCTGCCGGGCAGGAAACAACAACCCACCTCCCACCTCGCGCTGGAGGTTCCCTCGGGCGCCCGGCATGTGAGCGTGCGGCCCGCGGCCGTGTGGGTGGCCACGGCCATGGACCTTGGCCCCCGGGATGTGCGCTCCGACCTGGGCCTCCGCCACCCCGACCCCCCTGTCCTCCGGGGCAGGGTCGTCACCCCCGACGGCGGTAAGCCGACTTCGGCGAAGGTGCTGCTCAAGAACGAGACCACGGGCAGCGCCGTCACCCTTCCTTGCGAGCGTGACGGCGGGTTCCACATCCATGGCTACCCGGCAGGCAGGCTCCGTCTGGAGGCCTCGGCCCTGGGGTACGGGAAGTCGAAGCCCGTGCGGCTCCGCTATGACGGGGACTCAGACGTGGATGTGCCCGCGATCGTCCTGTCACCACCCGGCCGACTGGAGGTGGTGGTGACCGGTGCCGGCAGGCGCCTGACGCAGTGGGTGACCGTCAGGACGTACGGCCGCGGCAGCGGCATGCCGGACGGCCATCTGGGCGTTCCCGGCGCGGTGGCCACCAAGCCCGCCGAGGATGGGACCTACCCCATAGCCGGCCTGACGCCCGGGAAGCGCAAGATCGTCGTGGAAGCGCCGTGCTTCGATGAGCTCGAGACGGTGGTGGACATCCATAGCGGCAGGACGACCGCGGTCGCAGCGACCCTCGCGCCCCACCCGTCCGTATGGGCCAAGCTGCTCAGGCCCGACGGCACCCCTGCGGCGAACACTGAGGTCAGCTACGAGTGCACCTACTGGGCCGTCGGCCCCCCCGAGCCCATGCAGCGTACGCGCACCGGCTCGGGCAAGACGGACGAGGACGGCACGCTGCCGGTTGACTTCTACGCCAGGCCGATCCTCTCTCTGCGGGTGACGACCGAGTGCGGCCGCGGCTACGCCGACGGTCTGGACAAGGCCTCCGCCGCCGGCATCGGGGTCGTCACCATCCGGCTGCGACCGTGAGCGCCTCTGTCATGGAGGCATTTCTCCCGCCACCGTCGAACCTCCGCTCGGGTCACCTCGACCACATAGGGCGTGGCCGAGACCCCCAGTTGGGCGGGTCACGGACCCGCCGAGTCGGGCTGGAACTCACATTGTGCATGAACGCACTGGGGCCGCATTCCGCCATTCCCACGTCGGGAACGGTCGAAGTACTGCCGTTCTCCCCCCTCCTCCCGTCTCCGCCTGCCGTTTGGCGGAGTACAAGCGGCTCGAAGAGACGCCGAGAGGGGGGCCGGGGGGTGAGGCGACGTGAACCGGCGCCTGCCCGGAACCTGCATAGTCTGAGTGGAAAGCCCGATCCCGCCCTGCGGGACGACTGCGAACGGACTTGTCGGCCGCGCTTGTAGACCGCAATCTGATCGAAGCGATGGTGAGCCCCTTGCGCCGGCTTTGCCCCCTTCTGGCGACTACACTCCTCTTCACGGCAGGTGCCCTGGCTGTGGAACTCGACCCCCAATGGCTGGACCGCATCTCGCCCCTCTACGACGGACCGACGGCTACGACCCTCAAGCAGTTGACGGCCTACACCGGCGAGGCCGCCGCGGAGCGCATCGTAGGCGAGGAGCGCAGACGCGCGTATCTGCTGAACTACCGCCAGCTCGGGCTCAACTACGGGGACAATGTGGATTACCGGCTCCGTCGGGAGCAGGTGATCCTGTGCCCGCAGACGGTGGAGCTGCTCTACGGCCCGTTCACTCCCCTGCAGACCCGCTACGCGCCCGGCACGCGGCCGGAGCTGGAACACGCCGTGGCTCAGGCCACGGCAGGCTGTGCCACGGAGACCGACAGGGCCCTGGGGATCATGCGCTTCTGCCGCGATCTGGTCCGCACCGACCCCGAGATGGACTTCAGCCGCTACGTCTACGGCGGCACCGAGGAGCAGCTCCTCGCCAAGCCCGACATCCTCTGCGAGACGCTGGGGCGGCTGATGGTGGCGCTGTGCGAGGTGGCCGGCATCCCCGGGCGCCTGGTGATGCACGACATCGGCGGCCACATCTGCGCCGAGGTCTGTGTGGACGGCGACTGGGCCTACATCGACCCGCGCTGTGGCGTGTACTTCCGCAAGGGTGACGGGAAGCTCGCATCGGTGCTGGAGCTTTGTCAGGACCCGAGCCTCATCGACCGGCAGCCCGACGAGGTGAGGGCCGAGGTGGGCTACCAGTGGTCCTGGGAGCAAAGGGCCCACAAGTGTCGAGCGATGTACTTCGACCCCCGCGAGGTCAATGGCTTTGAGAACTACAGCCTCGCCGACGCAGACCGCTACAGCTTCGGCCAACTCACCACGCAGCAGGTCACACAGGCCGGGATGTTCGACGTGAACCGGGAATACAGACAAGCCACCGAGGCGGTGTTTGCCATGAGCCCGAGCACATCGAACGGCAAGTGGCAGGATGCGCAGCTACGGCCCCTGCCTATCGCCTACCGCAACGATGGGTTCAGCCCGTTCTACCGCAAGCCGCCCATGGCCCGCGAGGATGTCCAGAAGCTCTTTGTCGATCCCATGGCCGGGAGCAACGTGAAGTACCTTGTCTGGGGGCTGGGGCCGGGGAGCGTGTTCTGCTTCGATACCACAGTAGGCCAGGTCTTCGGCGACGGCCTGACGGAGGAGCAGCGGGCGCTCCTGCGCGAGGGCGACTTGTGGGTGCATGAGAACGTGCGGTCGCTCATCGACGCGGGGCACTGTCCCCTGAAGATCGCCGTGGAGCGCGGGCACGAGCTGGGCTTCCAGGTGCTGGCGCGGCTGGAGATGAACCACGAGTACGGTCCGGCGGACCCCGGCAACTGGATGTGGGTGGCCTTTGTGGGCGACCTGAACAAGGCGCATCCCGAGTACCGCATCGGCAAGAGCGTGCTGCTGGACTTCAAGCACAAGGAGGTCCGGGACTTCAAGCTGGCGATCCTGCGCGAGGCCGTGGAGGCCGGCGCCGACGGCATCTCCATGGACTTCGCCGTCTACCCGCCCTTCTTCGCCGAGCCCGACTGCGACACCATGACCCGCTTCGTGCGCGATGTGCGCACCATGCTCAATGAGGTAGGCAAAGCGCAGAACCGCTACCTCACCCTCATGACCCGGGTGCCCAATGTCGAGTGCGACCGTCTGGGCCTGGACTGGAAGACCTGGATGCGCCAGGGCCTCATCGACATCATCGTCCCCACTCACCTGCGTCCGGCAGACTACTTCGACATCCGGATCGAGGAGTTCGTGCAGCTCGGCCGCGAGACCGGCATCCCCGTGATGCCCACCATCTGGCAGGCCCTGGGCTTCGTGACCACCGATCAGTCGCCGGGGGACAAGGAGAGGGGGGTCCGACGGTACGACAAGCCGAAGACCAGGGGGATGTATTACGCCCAGGCGCTGATGCTGCACCGTGCCGGCGCCGATGGCATCCAACTGGGCATGTCCGAGAACCAGTGGAACTCCTGTCCGTGGTTCGACGACCTCGCCGACCCGCAGAAGCTGGCCTACGCCGACAAGCACTACATGGTCGACCCCATCTCGCTGCGGCCGGGGACCTTCGAGGTCGGTCACGACGGGCCACCGTTCCGGGCCGAGAAGCGTGCGGGGCTGCGCCTCGGCGAGGACGTCCCCGCCTCCCTACAGGCCGGCAAGAGCGTGCAGACCACGCTGGTGCTCTACGTGCGCCCCCTGCAGCAGGGCGAGAGTCTGGAGGTCACCATCAACGGCAATGGCCCGGTGAGCATCTCCGGTGACTCGGAGCAGGAGAGGGCCCTGGACGCCGAAGCCCCCATCGACACCCGCAAAGAGGCGCACGAGGGCTTCATCTTCGAGAAGGACTGGTGGCGGCATGGCGAGCACAGGCTGCCCACAGAGCCCTCCTGGTGGAGGCTGCAGGACAATGACCTGAGGTTCGTCTACTCCACCCGGTCAAGGCAGGTGGAGCCACCGCTGACGATGCACTGGGTGGACCTGCTGGTAAGCTACGGAGACGGCGGTGAGTAGGCCCGCCCGGCATGATGGAGAGCCGGATGGACACTGCGGCTGTCCATCCGGCCCTTCCATACGCGGACCTTCGGCGCTGCGTGTCCCACGGGACGAACCGCCCGGTGGGCCTCCCCTACTCCACCGCACCGGCCTCGGTGATGACCACGCGCTCCACGCAGATGGCGTTCTGATCCTCGGCCCTGCCGTGAGGGAAGGCCGGGCCCTCAAACTTGATCCGCGCCCAAATGTCGAACTCCTTCTCCGGATCATTGGGGTCGGACACGGCGTCGACGTCCAACTGGATGATCCAGCTCCAGAAGAAGTACAGGTAGCAGGATGAGCGGATCTTCTGCCCCGGCAGCTTGTACCAGTGATACCCCGGACCGGGCACATCCTCGGCCCTGATGGACCGGCTGGACAACCCGGTCTTGGTCCTGACCTCGTACACGCCCCAGGGCATGGGAAGCGCGTACTTCTCCACGGGGTGATCCTCGGACTTGTTCGGGAACTCGAGGCGGTTGGTGGCGCCGGACTCTGCCTCCGGGTCTCGAACCACCCTGACGATGTCCTGCCAGTTGCGGGTGGTATCGGCGGTGAAGTCGCGGACGGTGCCGGCGGGCAGGTCGCGGAACCTCTCGGGCAGGGTCACCACCGGTGCCAGCAGGGTGTACCTGTCGATCTCCGCCTCGCAGGCATCCTTCTCGGCCTGACGGCGGTCTTCCGGAATGCGGAGGTCCGCCTGAGCGTACCAGGTTTCCCGGACTCGGGCGGCCGCCGCGTCGCGATCGATGGGGATGTCGACCCCTGCATTACCCCCGGCCATCCACTCCTGCAGCAGGCGCGGGAACACGATCACCGTCGCCCGGTCCAGCGACAATCTGGCATGCCGCACCCGGCGCAGCAGCGTCTCATCGCCCGCCACCGCCGCCTCGGCCTCGTCGAAGATACCGTGCGCCCTGTGGACGAAGTCGAAGGTCAGGTAGCGCAGTGACGAGGGCGACGGCCCCATGCCCACGTAGCTGGGGTGTTCGCGGCTGGACTGCTCCAGCGTTGCCAGATAGTCCCGGATGTGCCTGCCCGCGGGGCCGAAGAAGCCGTCGGTGAAAGTGCCGAGTAGCGACTCGTAGTCCCGGTACGGATCCTCCAGGAGCTTGATCATCATCCACACTTTCAGGTCGCGGGTGTCGGCCGTGATGGGGTACTCCAGCTCCGTGAAGACGCCCTCGACGTTGTTCTCCGAGTAGAACCGGAAGTCCGGGCCATAGGTGTGCACCGTGGGTGCCGGCAGATTCTGGGGCGCGGCATACGTCACCGCGTAATCCCAGACGCGCAGGCGATTGCAGACCTTGGCCCAGCTTTGGATGTGCTCCCGGAAGTCGGCGTTCTCGGGGTCGTTGAGAGGCAGCGTGGTATTGCTCAGCGTGTCACACAGGCGGATGATGACATTGTCTCTCGCCTTGATGGTCTTGGGCGCCTTCTGGGTGTACATGTAGGCCAGGGTGTCGATGAAGACGTCCGGATAGTCGTCTTTGATGTCATCGGCCAGGTAGTTGATGAAGTCCAGCAGCACGCCGGCTTCGGCTTCCTCGGCCTCGGCGACCGCCTGGCACTCGTCGCACATGCACTGCCCGTTCCAGTCGTTCTGGGAGACGGAGAAGACCACCGGTGCCGGGGCGCCGCGCTGAGCGGCCGCGGCCCTCGAGGACTCGATGTACTCCCGGAGCCTCTGGGCTATGAAGGCGCGCAGCTCGGGGTTGGTCAGGCAAAGCTGGGTGTGTTTGGCGTTGCGTTCACCGTCGATGAGCGAGTACCACTCGGGGTGGGTCTCGAAGTACTGGGCCGGCGGGACGTACATCTCGAAGGTGTGTACGTGGTACGGCGGGCCATAGTCCATGCCCCCGCCCCACTTGCCGTCGATGGTGGCGTCGCCGTCGCGGTTCAGGCGATTGCGGGCCGCGAAACGCCCGCCATCGTTACCGTAGAGCATGTAGATGTCACGGTAGGTGATGACCGGTGTCCCCGTGAGGTCCAGCCCGTCCACGGCCAGAGTGTCTCGCTCCGGCACAGTCTCCTCCCACGGGTTCCACCAGTGGACACCGAGGTGCTCTTCCAGCAGGCGATAGACGGCGTAGAGGGTCCCTCGCGGCCGGCCGCCGGCCAAGATCAGCCCATCCTCCACCGCGCGAACCACCCACTCATCGGCACCCAGGGCCGTGCAGTCCACTCCTTGCGCGGCGGCGAACTGCGTTGGCCCTACGTAGATCGCGGGCCCGTCTCCGTCGGCCTCCGCAGAGACCGTGAACTCAGCGCCGGTCATCTTGCCCAGGTAGAGCGCCAGTTCATCGGCGGCGGTCTGCTCGGCAGAGGAAGGGTCGGCGGCCAGCAGGATCTCGCACTGCGCGGCACCCTCGGCAGCGATCTGGAGGGCCATGCCGGGGAGAGTGATGGTGACGAGGAAAGACAAGACCAGCGCACGCGTCAGCATACGAATACCTCCGGGAGAGCGTGATGGGTGACACTTCCCCGGTGGGAAGAGGGAGACCTGCAAGGGGAGATGGGGAGAAGGCACGTCAACGTCTCACCACGGAGACACAGAGAGCACGAAGTTGCACGGAGAACGGCGAACAGAGGCGAACGGCTCAACGCAGAGAACGGCTGAGAGCGGCGGAAGGCCGGGGAAGCCACGGCCGTCGCCGTTCCGCGCCACGCCACGCGCCACGGCCGTTGCGCCTCCCGCCGCTCCCATCCCCTATCACCCGTTTCCTGTCACCTAGACTCCCACCGGACTGCGGGGGACGGCGGTCTTGATGAGCAGTAGCTTGCGCGTCGCGTCGTAGACCACCGAGGCCTGGCAGACGCGCTTGAGGATCGATAGCGGCACATAGGCGGTGGCGCCATAGAGCACGGAGGGCACCGAGAGGCGCTGCTCGTTGCCGTCGATGTCGCAGCGGGTGGATTGCAGCCAGAAAGTGGCCTCCCCGCCGGCGCCGGAGACCGTGATGCACTGGCGGGTAGTGTCGTAGGACAGGCTGCCCCCCATCTGGGCGGCAATGACCCGGGCGGGAACGAGGATCTGCCACTCGGGCGAGACCCCGCCGCCGGTGGGAAGCTCCTTGACCTGCAAAGGTGGCTGGGGCAGTTCCTGCAGGAGGCCATTGACCTCCACCGTGACGCCTCGGGCCATGGGGGTGAGAGTGAACTTGCGCCCATCGGCTTTGAGGACAAAGTCGCCGGTGAACAGGGGCTTGACCCCACGGGCCTCGGACATGGTGACGAAGCGGTAGCCTTTGGACTGAAGAGTGGGGATCAGACGTCTGACGGCGGCCAGCGTCTGCTCGCGGTGAGCGGGCCCGTCGTGCATCAGCACCACCGCACCGTCCTGCAGGCCGGCCATGACGCGGGAGACGATCTTGTCGGTTCCCGGCCGGCGCCAGTCGTAGGTGTCGATGTCCCACAGGGCGATGCGCAGCCCGAGCTCCTTGACGACCGCGTCCACCCGGGACGAGCGCGCCCCGTACGGGGGGCGGAACCAGACGATGCCCGTGGCGCCCTGGGACTTCATGGCCTTCACCGAGCGGTTCAGGTCGCTGCGGATGGCGTCATTGGAAAGGCGCGTGAAGTCGCTGTGGCGCCAACTGTGCGTCCCTACCTCGTGGCCCTCGTTGATGGTGCGCTTGAACACCGACGAAATGGGCCCGACGGCCTGTCCGAGGACGAAGAAGGTGCCGCGAGCGCCGTAGCTATTGAGCACATCGAGGATCTGCGGGGTCCAGGTGGTGTTCGGTCCGTCATCGAAGGTCAGCGCGATGCACTTGGGGCGCGGCCGGCCGTTGCCCGGTTCGACGACGGCGCTGGCGTAGGCCACCTCAACGGTGCTGGGCTTGCCGCTGATGACGCCGCGATGCTCGCGCCGGATGCTCTTGACGAACTGCGCCGAGTCGACCTTGGGCAGTTCCTCGCCGTCCACAGTCCGGGCGGGGGCTCCGAGGAACTCGGCGATCAGCTTGACGTCCTCCGTGACATCGGCGGCGGGGACGATGCTGAACTCCTGGCCCGGCTCGACGGGGGTGTCCAGCGACACTCGTTCGCCGTCCAGCCAGGCCTCGGCCGCCCTGCCCCCGCCCGGGGTGAGCACGGCCCCGGAGACGTCCAGCAGACTACCGGTCTCAAGCGGGATCTTCGCGGCCCGGGCGCAGTCGCCCAGCGTCGCCCCGCCGCGCAGCGAGACGCGGTCGCCGTTGATGACGATGGCCCCGGGCGATAGGACAACGAACAGCACGACCCCCGCGACCACGAGCAACCCGCAACCGACCAGGCTGCCCAGGAGCTGCCGCCGCCGCTTGCGTCGCACGCGAATGCGTGAGATCTGGTCGTAGCGGTCCAAGGCGTGTGTCCTGGGCAGTGAGTTCATAGTCGTAATATAACCATGCTACGTTTTGCTGTCAAACAGGGCGGCGATGATGGGGCCGGTCCCTCTGTCGTTTGCTGTTGCCGCTAGTGGGGCGGGCTTTCCGGCCCGCCGCCGTTGCCGATCGCGGGGCTCTCCCCCGGCTCTGCAACGGTGCGCCGCTTGCGTCGTCTGTTCCATACCAAGACTCCCGACGTTCCCAGGCCAATCAGAGCCCCCACCCCCACGGCCATCGGGAGCCACGGCGCGGACGGCCTCGGCAGGAACCTCACCTCATGCTCCTCCGGAGGCACAACGACACCGTACGAGACGTAGTTTACCCGCAATGGCCACCGACTAACGTTATCGACTGTGCAATCCATACCTGTAAGGAGTGTGCCGCGCAATACCAGGAGCTCAGCGGAGAGCGTCGAGCATCGTATGACGATCTCCCGTGGCGTCTCCGTCACCACCCTGGCTCGGGACCTCACTCCGGTGGGAGCAACCTCCAGCGCCTGTCCGGGAGCGATCTCCACCACCGCCTGCCCTCTTGTGAGCTCCGGGCTGCAGAGCTGGCGCAGGGCCTCGTCCTCGCGCCAGCAGGGCACGACGCTCTCGGCCAGATAGCAGGTGACGCGCCGGCCGCGGCCGCCGATCACCTCGCGGACGACATCGGGCCTGCCTACGGTGAGTCCCGTCGCGACGTCGTCTCTTCCCGCGACGGCACGCTCCAGCAGGCGGCGCAGGGCGGCCGCGCGCGAACGCTGGACCCGGGCGGCGGCTCGGGGCGAGGTGTCGGTGGGAGGCTCCGCGCAGGCGGATGCTTCTCCCTGGACGCAGGAGGGCTCCCGCAAGTTCCCGGCAGGCTCCGCGCCCCACGAGGGCAAGGACCACAGGGCGGCGAGGCACAGGATGGTGCGGGTATGCGGGCGAGCCATGGGGGTACATTGTACACCGGCGGGAGGGGCATGGGGAGAGGAGTGACGGCATCTCTCCACTCCCGGCCGCATCCGGGCTCCGGGGCCTGTGGCCCCAGCGGGGTCTGGGGCAGAGCACCAGGGTGTCTGCCGTTCGCCGTGCCGGCCTCGGAGGGGCAGTGGCCCCGCGGCCACCGGTCCTTGCAGGACTGTCCGGCTCACGCCGCGAACTGATGGTGGAGCACCGCTCCCGTGCCGCAAGGCCTTCCGCCCAGAAGCGCAGCCAGTGGGCTAAGCGATCATAGATAGGAAGGGGGGTGTCTCAGGATGCGTACGCGTCATGAGAAGCAGATGAAGCCGGCCAAGCACACCAAGAAGGAACTCAAAGAGAAGAGAGACAAAGCGAAGGAGAAGAAGCAGGACCGCCAGGGGCACGTGCTGTAGGAGACGGGCCGCGGTGGCGAGAGCGTCTCAGTGTTGCTCGCTCAATTGCCCCGGCGGCCGGAAGCCTCTTCGTGGTCGAGTTTCTGGTCGAGATTCGTCCTTGACTTGTCACCTGCCCGGTCGATATACTATTTGGCTAACTGAATACTCTCAAAGACTGTGAAGGGGAACAGTAGGTACGCGGAGGATCACAGAGAGGCCCGCCTTGGCTGGAAGTGGGCCATCTGAAACGTACCGAAGCTCGCCCCGGAGTCGCGGACTGAACAGGCTAGCGCCCCAGTAGGGACCGCCGGAGCTTCCACCGTTACAGGGGAGACCGTATCGGACGGAGACGCTGTGCGTCTCATCCCGCACGGGTCAAGTGGGCGGCGCTTCGCGTCGCCAATGAGAGTGGTACCGCGGAAGGCACCATTGCCCTTCGTCTCTTTTGTGGAGACGAAGGGCTT
>Ga0334885_1001944_pt1 | contig 22896 bp, 21 predicted proteins | sample GraSluR1_MG_8_FD_207233 | JGI IMG/M metagenome (GOLD analysis project Ga0334885, IMG submission 207233) | Sludge microbial communities from methane-producing bioreactor in Wageningen University, Netherlands - Granular Sludge_31_05-R1 | ecosystem: Engineered > Bioreactor > Anaerobic >...
TTCAGGTCCATCAGTGCATACAAATTTAGTCTCTCCTCCTATGGATACTCTGCATGAACCACACATTCCTGTTCCATCAACCATAATTGTATTGAGACTTACAATCGTATCGACAGGGTAGGCCTTAGTTAAAGCACAGGTCACTTTCATCATAATAGGGGGACCGATTGTCCAAACTTTTTTAATTGCCTTATCATTATCAAGCTTCTCTTTTAAAGCTTCAGTTACGAATCCTTTTCTGCCATAACTTCCATCGTCGGTAGTTATAATTAACTCGTCAGAGACCTTTTTTAGCTCTTTTTCCATAATAATCAAGTTTTTTGTCCTGGCCCCAATAATGGTTATAACCCTGTTACCAGCTTCTTTTAAGTTACGAGCAATAGGGTGAATACAGGCAATTCCAGTCCCTCCACCAACTAACACAACAGTTCCAAAATTATCTATTTCTGATTTTTGACCCAGGGGGCCAATAAATGAAAACAGATAATCTCCTTCTTTAAATTTAGATAATTCATCAGTTGTTTTTCCAACTACCTGGAATACTATATATATCAAGCCATCTTTTCTATTATAATCTGCAACAGTAAGGGGAATTCTTTCGCCGTTTTCCCTGGTCATTAGGATAATAAATTGACCGGGTTGTACAGATTTTGCTACCTCCGGAGCTTTTACCCACATAGCATAAATATCCTGGTAAAGCATTTCTTTCTTTATAATCTGGTACATTTATTTATTCTCCTGATTAGATATATTATTTTAATTTACTGCATATTTCTAAAGTATCACGGGCAATCATAAATTCTTCATTGGTTGGGATAACCATTACTTTTACTTTTGAATCTTCAGTACTTATAATTGCCTGCACTCCTTTTGCAGCATCATTTTTCTTATCATCAATTTTAATGCCAAAGAAACTTAATTCCTTACATACATCTTTCCTTAATGCCGGGGAATTTTCTCCAATACCTGCTGTAAATATCAACACATCCAGACCATTCATTACTGCCGTGTAAGCGCCGATATATTTCTTTAGACCATAATGTAATACGTCTAAAGCCCTTTTTGCTTTTTTGTTACCCTCGTTAGCCTTTTCCTCTAAATCACGCTTATCACTGGATATTCCTTCTGATAATCCAATAAATCCACTTTTCTTATATAAGATATCATTCATTTCCTTAAAGTCTATCTCTTCTTTCCCCATTAGAAATGGAATAACTGCCGGGTCAACATCACCACAACGAGTTCCCATAATAATGCCCGATATTGTTCCAAAACCAAGGCTGGTATCAATAGATTTGCCATTCTTGATGGCAGTTAAGCTTGACCCATTTCCAAGATGACAGGTAATAATATTTAAATCGTTAAGGTTTTTCTGTAATATCTCAGCGGCTTTTAAAGCTACATATTTATGGGATGTACCATGAAAACCATATCTTCTCACCTGGTATTTCTCATAATAGTGATAGGGCAAACCGTAAAGATAAGCATGCTCGGGAATTGTCTGATGAAAAGCAGTATCAAAAACTCCTACTTGTGGAGTATCTGGTAATAATTCCTGGCAGACTTTAATGCCCAGCATATTTGGTGGATTATGCAATGGGGCTAACTCGGTGTATTTATTCAGCGTATCCATGACATCTTGATTTATTAATACAGATCCTGAATATTTCTCTCCCCCATGAACAACACGATGACCAATCGCATACAACTCTTTAACATCACTGATAACTCCATTTTCATTATTTAACAAAGCATCAATTACTAATTCAATTCCCCTTCGATGATCAGGTATATCTATTTCTTTTTTTATTGCATCTTTTCCGGCAGGGTTATGAGTAATTAATGACCCCTTTATACCAATTCTCTCAACCAGCCCCTTTGCCAACAATGATTCATCAGTCATATTAAAAAGGCGATATTTTATGGAAGAACTACCACTGTTTACTACAAGTATTTTCATTGTCGATTTTACCTTTCAAAAAAATTATTTTAATATTTAAAGCTTTTTAGCAACTTCAAACCCATGCTCAAGGGCCTTTATATTTAAATCTTTTATCCTTGCCGGTATTCTGCTAATAAGGGCTTTTTTTATAGCATCTCTGGAAACAATATCCGTTAACTGTACTATGATACCCAAAGATATAATATTGGCAACCAAACGATTTCCCATAACCTTAATAGCATCATCTGTTATCGGATATTGATATATTTTCCCTGGAAAAGGGGGTATTTTCAATACCTGGGTTGAATCAGCCAGTAAAAAACCATCATTACTCAGGTTTTTTATGTATTTGTCACAAGCTTGTTGGGTCAAAGCCAGCAGTATATCAGACTTCATGACTTTTGGATAATCTATTTTATCTTTACTTATAATAACCTCTGATCTGCTTGCTCCTCCTCTCGCTTCCGGTCCGTATGATTGCGTCTGCGCTACCTCGAAACCATCATAAATGCCAGCAGCTTCAGCTAAAATAATTCCGGCTAGAATAAGCCCCTGTCCGCCTGAGCCACTCAGGCAAACTTCTTTTCTTTCTTTATTCATCTTCTCCTCCCTCTCGTTGGGCATAAGTACAAATCTCCTGATATTTTTCAGTATACTCAGGTATGTTTATATTTAGAAATTCTCCAGTAGGTATTTTATCTTTTTTCTCTTCATCTGACAACTTTTCCCATGTTTTCCTGGGTACAGTTATGCTTTTAATCCAATTCAACATCTCAATGGGAGTCCTTAACTTGTTCATTTTTCCATAGGAAATGGGACAATCTGATATCATCTCTACTACTGAAAAACCTTTTTTATTCAACGCATTTTTCATAAAACGTATACTTTGATTTACATCAAAAATACTGCTTCTGGCAACATATGATGCTCCTGCACTTGCAGCTAAGCCGGATATATCAAAATTCTGATCAATATTTCCATATGGTGCAGTAGAGCCATATTTGCCAGTTGGAGTCAGTGGTGAATATTGACCACCTGTCATTCCGTATATCATATTATTGATTATAATGGCTGTTATATCTATATTCCTGCGTGCTGAATGTATAAAATGGTTACCTCCTATAGCAGAACAGTCGCCATCACCCATTACTGTAATAACTTTTAACTTTGGATTGGCCATTTTGATACCAGTTGCAAAAGCGAGTGCCCTACCGTGTGTTGTATTCATAGTATTAAAATCAACATATCCGGTAATTCTGCTGGAACAGCCAATTCCCGATATCATGGCAATCTCGTCTTTTTCCCATCCTAAACTATGAATTGCCCGGATTAGAGCTCCTAATACAATTCCATTTCCACATCCCGGACACCAGATATGGGGAAACATTTCCTTTCTTATATATTGGCCTATAATATCATTATTTTTCATTAATTTCCTCCTCAATTTTATTAAGGATTTCAACAGGGTTTATCAAATCACCATCTACTTTTCCATATGAGACAACCCGGCACTTCCCATGTGCTGTCCTTTCAACTTCTCGTGACATTTGACCTAAATTCATTTCCGGTACAATGATTAGCTTTACTTTTTGGGCCAAACGTTCAATTGTATCGTCACTAAAAGGCCATAAGGTTATTAATTTAAGCAGTCCTGCCTTGATTCCCTTTTCCCGGGCTAATTTAACTGTTCTTTGGGCTGCCCTAGCAACTGAACCATATGCTACAATAGCTATGTCGGCATCTTTCAGGGAAAATTCTTCTTCAATAATTATATCCTTTTTATTTAACTCAACCTTATTTGTTAATCTTCTTAAAAATTGATCAACTCCTTGAGGATCTGATGCAGGATATCCCTTTTCGTTATGCACTAATCCTGTTACATGGTAGCGATATCCACTACCGAAATTAGCCATGGGAGGAACCATATCTTCGTCTGCTTTGAAGGGTAAAAAGTCTTTCTTTTCACCAACTGGTTTTTTCCTATCGATAATTTCTATTTCATTTTTTGAGGGGATATTTACCTTTTCGCGCATATGGGCAATTACTTCATCAAGCAACAGCATTACCGGGGTTCTGTATTTCTCACTAAAATTAACAGCTTTAATGGTTATTTGTAATATTTCATTTACATCAGAAGGTGCAAGGGCAATCATAGGATGGTCTCCGTGAGTCCCCCAACGTGCTTGCATTACATCTCCCTGGGAAGGCTTTGTAGGCAAACCAGTACTGGGACCACCTCTTTGAGCGTTGACAATTACACACGGTATTTCCGCAATAGCTGCGAATCCTATATTTTCCTGCTTTAAGCATATGCCTGGTCCCGAACTAGCAGTCATTGATTTTAACCCTGTAAGCGAGGCACCTGCTACAGCAGCCATACTGGCAATCTCATCTTCCATTTGCATAAACTTTCCACCAATAACAGGAAGTTTTCTTGCCATTCCCTCAGCAATTTCCGAAGCCGGTGTAATTGGATAGCCGGCAAAAAAACGTACCCCCGCCAGAATTGCTCCTTCTACACAGGCTTCATTTCCCTGTAATATTTTTACCACTTTTTTTTCGTATTTCATTATTAATCCTCCAAATTTCTGTGCTCTGAGCTATTTGGTACAGGTTTTTTTAGTTTTTCTACCATAATAGCGAAATCAGGACAGCGCAATTCACAAAGCATACAGTGAATACAGTCATCAATATTCTCCGCAACTGGATGACCCTTCTCGCTTGGTACCAATACCTTCCTGGGGCAGTAGTTAATACAAATACCACAGGTCTTACACCAACTCTCTTTAACAGTAATTATAGTTTCATCATTTTGGTATGTTCTTATATCTTGTTTTTGTTGCATAATAATTATCAATTCACCTCTCTCTTTTTAATATCGAAAATAGTTTTTCTTAAAGTATCTATAGAACCTTTATCTGGTATATACATAAACTCAATTAATGGTGCTGGTGAGTCATTAATAATTTTTTGAACTTCTTTTTTCCTGCCGGGAGAAACAATAAGAATATCACGTTTAGATATAAATTCCTTCAGCTTTTTGTCTTCATGGGTTGTAGTGCAAGTAATACTCTTATATTTTATTCCAGCATATTTAAGTGACTTGAAAACACGTTCTGCAAAATTGGATGTTAAGCAAACTAAGCCTATTCTCATTTCTGGGGAAGCAACTCTGGCGATATTTACCATGGTTTCTATCTGAGGATCGAGTGCGATAGCAATTATTCTTTTATCTTCATCTTTTAAGAATTCCTGTACTTCTTGAAAATGAAAAAATGTTGTCACTACCAAATCCGCTGCCTTTATTTTAGAAATAAATTCTTTGGGGTGATTATGCATTTCATCAATTAAGATTGGAATAATATGAATGCCGGTGCCTAATTCTAATTTTTTGGAAAAATAATACAATTGCTCTTGATTGCATTCCACAAAAGCAACATTAACATTGTTAAGCAAATGTTTTTTCTCTTTTAAACGCTGATTAACAAGGTATATAAAATCCTCAATCTGTATATTGAGCTCTAACGCCTTTTGGATTGCTAAATCAATATTCTTGATAATAGTTCCACTGTTATCTGGCAACAAACTGGATTTTTGCTGATACCCATCTGCAATAACAAAAGTTCCTTTTCCGGAAGTAGAGGAAACGATTTTCTCTCTTGAAAGTTCTTTATAAGCCATGCTAACAGTGTTTCTGCTAACACCAAGTTTTATTGAAAGTTCTCTTTCAGTAGGTAATTGAGAACCTTTACTTATTAGGCCTTCTGTAATAGACTTTTTTAAACACTCTTCTATCTGGAGATAAAGGGGTATTCTGCTATTCTTGTCAATCTTTATATCCACTAGAATATCCTTTATATTTTAATTGGACTAATTGACTAATTGATTATACTTTTTATATTTATAGAATATCACACCTGTTTATTTTGTCAATATTTTGCTAACAAATTTTATGTAATTAATTCTTTTGGTTTTATAATTATCTGCATTAATAGTGTAGCACCAATAATGGCCAGTCCTATAAGATTAATAAATAGCTGTGCTGGAATTACGCAAAAGGCACCAATAAATAAAAGTATTCTTTCTACTAAAGTCGTTTTGCGGAAAAAATAGCCCTGTGTAGCTCCCGCAAAACCAATTGCCATACAAAGAGCCAGGATAATGCTGAAAACAAATTTAGCATAATTAAGGTCTTCCATAAAATTCCAGGCAATAATTTCAGGATGAAAAATAAACATAAACGGCAATATATAACCCGGGAGAGCCAGCTTCATAGATTCTATCCCTACTTTCAAAGCCGGAGCCCTGGCAATAGCTGCTCCTGCAAAGACAGCCAGCATTACAGGTGGGGTAATATCCGCTAATATACCATAGTAAAATACAAATAAATGGGGAAGGACTAAAGGTGTATTTGCAACCATAAGCCTTATTAGCGCTGGGGCTATTAAAGTAGCCATTATTACATAATTTGCAGTAGTAGGAACTCCCATTCCAAGAACTAGAGATGATATAGAGGCCAAAAGTAATGCTATAGGCAAAACTCCTCCGGATAAATTAAAGACTATGCCGGTAAACTTTAACCCCAAACCTGACATAGTGGTAATTCCAACAATGATACCAGCTGCTGCACATGCAACAGCAACAGTTGTAGCAGCCATCCCGGCATCGGTGACAGCTTCAAGTAATTTTTTAGGCGTCATCCTTGTCCTGGCATTAAACATACTTATTACCAATAAAACAACTATACTTGCCACAACTGATTTTTGGGGAGAATAACCATTTATTAAAAGATATATCAAGATAAATATAGGGGCTAACAAAATCCATCCTATTTTTAATGTTTTCACTAAACTGGGCAACTGCTCCCTTTTAAGTCCTACCAGTCCAATTTTTGCAGCCCTGAAATCTACAGCCATAAAAAGTGCCAGGTAATAAAAAATAGCAGGCAAAATTGCTGATTTTGCCACTTCAATATAAGGAACTCCCAGGAATTCTGCCATGATAAAGGCGGCTGCTCCCATAATTGGGGGCATAATCTGTCCACCGGTTGATGCAACCGGCTCTACTGCTCCGGCAAAAACAGAACTATAACCAATATTTTTCATCAAGGGAATGGTAAAACTTCCGGTAGTAACAGTATTTGCGGTTGAGCTTCCGGATATAGTGCCCATCATGCCACTTGATACTACTGCTGCCTTGGCAGGCCCTCCCCTTGTATATCCAGTTAATGCGGTTGCAAAATCAATAAAAAATTTTCCTGCTCCAGTTTTGTTTAATATTGAACCAAATAAAATAAAGAGGTAGACAAAATTAGCAGATACCCCCAGTGGTGTACCGAAGATACCGGCATCAGTTAAATAAAGATAATAAGCAACCCGTCTTATAGAAAAATTTCCATGAGCAAATCTGCCAGGCATATAAGGCCCAAGAACTAAAGCGTAAATCAGGAAAAATATAGCAACAAACATTAAAGGCTTTCCAACTGCTCTTCTTGTCGCCTCTAAAGTAATTACAACAAGAATAACTCCTAAGATAACATCTACCTGGTTGGGATTCCCGGCTCTCCATACTAACTCGTGGATATTTATCAATATATATAAACATAGAATAATAGAAAGCACTATTAATACTAAATCATACCATTGTATTTTATCCCTCCTTATAGTGGCTGACCTTGCATACAAAGAAAAAGTCATAATAAGGATTAGTGTAAAATGGACAGAGCGCTGAATCAGGCTGAAATATGCTCCAAACCAACCAGTATACATATGGAAAACAAATAAACCAACCGCTGCAACAAGAATCGGGATATACCAATATCCTTCCAGGCTTCGTTTTGCTTTTGATTCAATTTCATCAATCATATCATCTGCTTTTTGATTTTCGCTATATTCTGTAACTTTGGCTTCATCTTTTTTTTCTATATCTTGTTCTTTATTCACTTTTTCTTAGCCCCCTTTACTGAAATTCTTATATCAACAGGTTCACCCTTTTGAGCAAGACAGCTTAATAAATATTCTTTGCTATTAACTTTTAAAAATTGTTCAACCGTATATGCAACTCTTAATGATAATTTTTGTAGTTTTTGATTTACTTTTACAACAACCCATCCCTCATCATAGGAGATGTTTTTTGAAGTATGGTACTCTTGTCCAACACCATACCAATTGTATCTTTCTTCAATTAAATTAAATTCACCATCTTTACCAACACTAAATACATCAATCACCTGGTTCAAGTCTCTGGAATTGGTATATTCTAGATAAAAATGGTCCTGGGGATAAACTTTGACAGATAGCACTTTTTCCTGACTATTTCCATTTATTATCTCGAGATAATAACTAATTTCTGCATCACAAGCAGATATATCACTGTTAAATAAACAAAAGAAAACAATAAAAAGTAGTAATAACAAATAGTTAAAAGCCAGGGAATTTTTATCTTCCCTGGCTCCTTTAAATTCGCCTTTATTGTACAAATTCTTCCAAGCCTATCTCAATAAAATATCTAGCAGCACCCGGGTGCAATGGGATAGCAGTCTTTACACCATTTTCCGGTAGGAATTGTCTTGCTGAAGGATGGACAACATGCAATTCTTCAGCATTTTCAAATAAAGTTTTGGTCAGCTGATAAGCAATCTCTTCATCTACATCAATATTGACAACGACATCATTTCCTACCTGTATTGATGCTACTTCCTCATCCTGCCCCTGATAAACTCCTGGAGGGAATGCACCCCTAATATAATATCCATATTCTTCTGACAAACCATCAATTATATCATCATCAATTGGAACAAAATAAACATCCCGAACTGCAGTAACTTCCTGAACAGCCGAGCCTGGATAGGAGAAATTCCAGAAGAGCGCATCGATATTTCTATCTTTTATAGCCTGGGCAGCTTCCGGTTGTGAGTAATAGCTAACCTGCATATCATCATAAGATAAACCGGCTGCTTCTATAATCAATCTGGCCATTGTTTCACATCCGCTTCCAGGAGCATCTACCGAAACTCTTTTTCCTTCTAAATCCCTTACTGATTTTATTTCCGGATCAATGCTAATAAAGTGCTGGAGTGCTGGATACATAGAAAACAGCGCAAGAATTGGCTGTGCGTCTCCTTCAAACTGATCTGTACCATTATATGCCTTGAAAGCAACATCTCCCATTGCCATTCCCAGTTGGATTTCATTACTACCAACTAAGCGGCAATTCTCTACTGAAGCAGCAGTAGATTGTGCGGTAGCATCTATATCCAACATTCTTGACCATAAATCAGCCATTGCGCCTCCCAAAGGATAATATACTCCTCCTGGGCTTCCAGTTCCAAAAGTAATAAAAGTAGTAGCAGAAGCAAATCCTGTAAATACTAAGACTACCAACATTGTTACCAAAAAAATATTTATTGATTTTCTCATTTTATCCTCCTTCATATTATTTTTCTTTTCCTTATATTATCAACAAATCGTATTTATTAACCTATATTTCTTAAATCACCCCCAATCCTTTCCTGTTTTCTGACCCGGTTGATTAAGATATGTTCATAAAGTGTCAAATCTAATAGTAATACCAGATGGAATCGTATTCTTCGATATCCTCACCCCGCTCCTGTAGCTCCTGCAGGTAATCATGGATTGCGATGTCACGGTAGACATAGGGCTCTACCGGGGCAATCCCCTTCTCCCAGGGATGCCACAGGTAGATTCTTTGTCCTTCGGGGGTAAGGGCAATCAGCTCCCGGTCCTGCCAGGCACGGACATGGTTTTTGCCTAAACGCGGGACATTGAAGACCGGCTCATCGGTGCGGAAGATACCGGGTAAGAGCCGGGCCTCTTCCTTGCGTTCCTGCCACAGGCGGGCTACCGGGACCAGGTAGTCTTTGTGTTCGGCCTTGCCCTTGGGGTAGAAGGTGTAGTAGGGATCCACGCCTGCCTTTTTCATGGCAATACGGGTAGAGGCATTCTGGAAACGCCTGCTGGTCTCTAAGGTATAGACCAGCTGGTTGTAGACATAGATGCCCCTGTTGCGCATCTTGCGTACTGCCTCGGTCAGATCCGGGGTAACCTCTGCGGCACTTTCAATATGGGTTACCATGGCCACATTGCGTTTGCCGGGCTTTACATAGCTGGCCAGTAAGTCTGCCAGTTTATTGGTAATTCTAGAGGGCAAGGTGACAAAGATACGGCTGCCCCAGCGGATATTGATGACCTGCTCAAAGGAGCAGAGCCTGTCCATGATGTATTTAATCAACTCATCATCCAGGGCCAGGGGGTCTCCGCCGGTGACCAGTACATCACGCATGGCCGGATGATCGGAAAACCAGCCAAGGGCCTTGTCAATCTTTTCTCTGGTAGGCATGCCCTCAGGTAACATGGGTCCGGTTATCTCCCAGTTGCGCTGACAGTAGACACAGATCTGCGGGCAGGTATCATAGGGCTTTAAGATTGAGATCATGGGATAACGGCGGGTGATAAGCTCCTCGGGGGAGGTATCATGCTCACCCATGAAATCAAAGTAATAGCTGCGCTCCTGGCGATGTTCTTCCATCAGCCGGACATAGTGCATGGGCGGGATGACCTGGGAGCGGACCTGATAGTCGTATTTGCGGTCTGCCCGGGTAAAGTCAAACAGGGACAGATAATAGGGTGTAATGCCAAAAGGGATACCCTGTTTGAGAGACAGACTGATTGCCTTGATATCATCAGCCGAGAGGGGGACCAGCTCTTTGAGCTCCTCTAGGCCTTTTTCGTCTTTGAAGATATGTTTTATCTGCCAGTTATAGTCATACCAGTCATCTTCACTGGCTGCGAAGTATTCTCTGATCTTTTTCACATTACCGGCGCGCTGGGCAATCAGGGACTGGTCCAGTCCCGAGGGGTAACGGTTTAGGTAGTCATTGACCTTGTTGTAGAGATTGTCCAGGTATTCGGAGCGGGCCTGGCCGGCCTGTCTGCCCTTGATCTTCTGGAAGTCGATTAACTTGATTCCGTCTTTTTCTAAGATGGGGCCCAGCCAGCCGCGGGCTATGTTGGCCTTGCCGGCCATTGCTAAAAACAGATGTCTTATCTCCTGGAGAAAGCCTTCTGAGAGTTGGCTGTCATTATTGGCCAGTTCCCACAGGTACTCCAGGGTGCTAAAGCCGGCGATCTTTTCATTACGCAGGGAGATGAGATTGGTGAAGATCCTGATGGCTTCTAAGGTAATGCTGTAGTCTAGCTTGTGCAGTGGTTTTTGCCCTTCCCGGTAGGACCATTCCAGGTTCTTGCAGAAGTCAAAGAGTCTGGTTCTGGCCTCTGAGATGTCCTTGCTGTTAGTGAGTATTTCCAGTACCTGCGGCAGGGCTGACCACAACTGTCCTTTCTGTTTTTCCTCAATTCGCATATTAGGTCTCCTTTGTAAAATTAATTTTTTATTTTTAAATCAATACCTAAACTCCTGTTGAATCAATAGAAAACATGATGCGTATCCCACATATTTTCTAATTCAGATAATTTTTTAATAGTTTGTTTCCCTTTTTTAATACTTACAGCAGTAACAATGGCATTTATAATACTTAAGGGAGCTGTATATGAATTAATAAATGAATTAAGGTCACTCTTTGCAATCAAAGCTACGTCCGACTTTTGGGCAATAGGAGATACTACACTATCAGTAATAGTAGCAGTTTTTGCTCCCTTTTTATTTGCAATTTCAACTATTTCGACAGTTCTTAAAGTATATCTGGGAAAACTTATTGCAATTAGTAAATCTTTTTCATTAATGCCGGCTATCTGTTCAAATAAATCTTCCATTCCATAGGTTATGCTTTTTGTGTTTCTCATAAATAAACTCAATGCCTGATTAAAAAAGAGTGCCATTGAGGCTGCTGTTCGCAAACCAACAATGTAAACCACTTCTGCCTTATGGATGTACTCAATTAATCTATCGAATGATTGAGGGCTAATCTCGTCAACTGTCTTTCTTAAATTATCTAAATCGGATTGCAAAACTTGATACAATACATTCTTCCCTTTATACGTATTATTAATAGATTTTTTCAATTGGTTAACAGTTGTCAAATGCATTTTAACAAGATTTTGAAGTGTTCTTTGTAATTCCGGATATCCATTATATCCCAATACATTTGCAAACCTAACAATAGTTGATTCGCTTACCCCAACTTCTTTGCCTAATTTGGCAGCAGTCAAAAAAGCGGCTTTTTCGTAGTTATTGAGTAGATAATGAGAGATTTTTTTTTGGCTGGCACTTAGTGTATTAAAATTTTTTTGTATAATTGTTTGAAATGAAATGTTATTGTTTTTCACTATATCACCAAAATATTTATATAATTACAAAAATATCACTAAATTGGTATTATATTCATTTTGTATGCAATATTTGTTGCAGTTATTTATTCGTGGTGCAATTTATCCTTCTGTTCAATTATACAATAAAAAAAATAAAAATGCCAGTAATTTTTTCTTGCCGACATTTTTATTTATTAGACAATTTACTTTCGTTGTTTGTGTTTCTTAATCCTTCTCCTGCATGCTACCTCATTATATTAAAATTTATATCTTTTTTAATACTATACCCATTGCTTTATCTTTTTTACCTTTCACTAACCTATTAAGCTCCTCAATTTCCCTGTTTAAATCTTTTTTATCCTTTTCATCTTTAATCATTCCTGAATTTATTTTAACATTTAATATAGCACTCTCAAATGCGGCTTCAGCAACAATTGCCCCCACGCCTGCATCACTAATAACATTCTTGTTACCCTTAGCTGCAACTTCCTGACAAATATTAAGAACCTCCAGACTTTTTCTGGCAATTTCTAACGGAACATTAGCCGCATCTTTCAGGGCATTTTGCATTTCTCTGCTTCGGTTTTCTTTTTGCTCCTTTGTTTCCTTAGGCAATTTCATGACTGCCATAAACTGGTTAAAAGCCTCTATATCTTTTTCAATAAGCTCTTCAAAATCAGCCCTCAATTTCTCGCTTTTTTCTAATAACCTTTTAATATCGTTTTCTACATCTAGATACTTTTCTTTTCCAATAGTTAAATTTCCAACCATAGAAAGTAAAGCTGCACTCATAGCACCCACTAAGGCAGCAGCACTACCTCCTCCCGGGGTTGGGGATTTGGAAGCCAGGGTGTCTAAAAAAGTTTTTATTTTCTTATCTTTTATCACCAAATATTTTCCTCCTTTTACTTCACATTTAAGAAGCTTTATTAAAATTCCTTAAATAAGCGTCAATAAAACCCTGTATTTCACCATCCATTACTGCCTGTACATTACTACTTTCTGCTTTTGTCCGATGATCTTTAACCATTTGATATGGCTGAAATACATAGGATCGTATTTGATTTCCCCAGGCAATCTCTTTTTTTTCTCCATTAAGCTTCTGTATACTTTCTTCTTTTTTCTTTTGATAATACTCAAATAATTTAGCTTTTAATATTTTCATAGCTGTTAATCTGTTACTATGTTGTGATCTTTCATTTTGGCATTGAACTACAATATTGGTGGGAACATGAGTTATCCTAACTGCTGAATCTGTTGTATTAACATGTTGACCACCTGCTCCGGTAGATCTATAAGTATCTATCCGTAAATCAGATTCATCTATCTCAATTTCTATTTCATCCTCTACCTCTGGTATAATATCAACCGATGAAAATGAAGTATGTCTTCTCTTGTTAGAATCAAAAGGCGAGATTCGGACTAAACGATGGATGCCTTTTTCAGATTTCAACAATCCAAAAGCATTTTTACCACTAACAGTAAAAGTGACGCTTTTTATTCCTGCCTCATCCCCGGGGAGAAAATCGACTATTTCGGTCTTAAAAGAAGTTTTTTCTGCCCATCTGAGATACATCCTTAAAAGCATTTCTGCCCAATCCTGGGACTCAGTACCGCCTGCACCAGGATGGATGGATACAATAGCATTGTTCTTATCGTATTCACCATCAAAAAATAAGTTTCTTTCCTGCATGCTTAATTCTTTCTCTAATACCTCTATTTTTTGAATGATTTCTTCCCATACATCCGGCATATTTTCCTGACAATTCAATTCGTACAGGACTTCTAATTCTTCAATTTTTTCAGTTAACACCCGGAAATCCTCTACTGTATTCTGTAAATCTTTTAATTCTTTTGATACCTGATTTGCCTTTATCTGGTCATCCCAGAATGAATTTGAGCTCATTGTATTTGATATTTCTTTAATTCTATCTTCTTTTTTATCTAATTCAAAGATGTCTCCTGATTTCTTCAGTCTTTCTCTTCAACTGGTTTATTCTAGTATTTATTTCTACACTGGAGATATCCATAATAAAGCTCCTTGTCTATTATTTATTCTTGCCACAGCAATGTTTATATTTTTTTCCACTTCCACACGGGCATGGATCATTTCTACCTATTTTTTTTCTTTTTCCTTGGCTCTCATAGTCCTTTTCAGATTTATCCTGAAATGGCTTGTCTCTATGGTGCTCCTCTTTTGGAAATGCAATTTCTTGTTTATCCTCGTTCATTTGTGGCCTTTGCTTAATCTTTACACGATAAATAAATTTAATACTCTCTTCTTTTATATTTTCCACCATATTCTGGAACATATTGTGTGCTTCAAAATGATACTCTGTAAGAGGATCTTTCTGACCATAAGCTCTCAAACCTATTCCCTGTTTTAAGTCATCTAGCCTCTTTAAATGATCTTTCCATTCTCGGTCAACTATGCGGAGCAAAATCATTTTCTCTATCTCCCTCATCAAAGGAGAGCTAAGTTCTTTTTCCTTATTCAGATAACCTTCTTTTGCTTTTTCTAATAAATCCTTCTGTAATTGTTCAACAGTTAAATTTGTTATGTCTTCTGGAAACTCTATAGAAATGCCAAAAGTATCATATATATGATCTTTCAAGGCCTTTAAATTCCATTCCTCGGGATAAGTTTCTTTGTTAGTATACCGCTGAATCATATTAAAGATAGTATCTTCAAGCATATCCATGATAATGTCTTTTACATTTTTACTCAGCAAGACTGTTTTACGCTGGTCATAGATAATTTTTCGTTGATACTCCATTTCATTATCGAATTCTAATAACTGTTTCCTGATTTCAAAATTTCTGGACTCAACTCTTTTTTGTGCCCCCTCTATGGAACGTGTGATAAAGGGGTGTTCAATTGGTGTACCTTCTTCCACTCCTAATTTTTCCATAAAACCAGAAATGCGATCAGAACCGAATAGACGCATTAAATCGTCCTTTAGGGATAGAAAAAAACGTGAGGAACCCGGATCTCCCTGGCGTCCAGATCTTCCTCTTAATTGATTATCAATCCTTCTACTTTCGTGTCTTTCCGTGCCAACAACATGTAATCCACCTAATTGTGCAACTCCAGAACCTAAAACAATGTCGGTACCACGACCAGCCATATTAGTAGAGATTGTTACTTTGCCCTTTTGGCCCGCATCGGCAACAATCTCTGCTTCTCTTTCATGATTCTTGGCATTTAAAACACTGTGTTCGATTTTTTCCTGTTTTAGCAACTTACTTATTTTTTCAGATTTATCTATGGAAACAGTCCCTACCAGAACTGGCCTGCCCTGTTTGTTTAGCTCTTTTATTTCCTGGATAACAGCATCAAACTTTTCCTTTTCTGTCCGGTAAATAACATCAGGATAACTGTGTCTTATCAATGTTTTATTTGGAGGTATAACCACTACAAGCAAATTATAAATTTCGATAAACTCATCTTCTTCTGTTTTTGCAGTTCCAGTCATGCCAGCGAGTTTATCATATAAACGGAAAAAATTCTGGAAAGTAATTGTTGCCAGTGTCTGGCTTTCCCTGGCAATTGTAACATTTTCCTTTGCCTCAATCGCTTGATGCAATCCATCACTATACCTTCTTCCGAACATTAGTCTGCCGGTAAATTCATCTACTATAATAACCTCTCCGTCTTTGACTACATAATCCACATCTCTTTTGAATAATTTACGTGCCCGGAGAGCTTGAATAATATGATGCTGTAAATTCATATTGTTTTGTGCATATAAGTTTTCCACCCCGAGCAGCTTTTCCATTTTTGCTACACCTTTTTCAGTTAAAAAAACAGTTCTTTCCTTCTCGTTAATCTTGTAGTCAGCTTCTTCCTTTAGATGATATACCAGTTTATCTATTTGGAAATATTTTTTTGTAGATTCTTCAGTAGGCCCGGAAATGATAAGAGGGGTACGCGCTTCATCGATTAATATGCTATCTACTTCATCAATAATAGCAAAATCATGTCTGCTCTGCACTATGTCTTCGGCACGAACACTCATATTATCTCTTAGATAATCAAAACCAAACTCGTTATTAGTTCCATATACAACATCTGCCTGATATGCCTCTTTTCTTTGTTCAGTATTCATGTCATGCTGGATAAGTCCGACTTTCAATCCCAAAAATTCGTATACAGGACCCATCCAAAAACGGTCTCGCTTTGCCAGATAATCATTGACAGTTACAATATGAACGCTATTACCATGCAATGCATTCAGATAAGCAGGCAATGTGGCAACTAAAGTCTTACCTTCTCCGGTAGCCATCTCCGCTATTTTACCCTGGTAAAGAACAATACCTCCAATAAGCTGAACATCAAAATGACGCATTTTCACGGTTCTTTTTGCAGCTTCCCGGACTATAGCAAATGCCTCCGGCAAGATTTCATCAGCTGTCATGCCGTTTTTAATCTTTTCTCTCAAAATTTCAGTTTTACTCTTTAATTCTTCATCTTTTAAATTTGTAATTTCTTCTTCTTTTTCATTGATTTTTTCTACTATTGGTTTAATTTTATTTAATTCACGGGTATTTGTATCTCCGAATATTTTTCTGGCAATATTAAGCATTCTGAATCATCCCCTTATCAATTAATACCTTCTTCCTTTTGGAGTTTTATATGATAGCATACATATATTGTTACTGCAAACCTTCCTCTTGCATCATTGTTTTCTGGATAAGTACAAAGAGTCCGACAAAAATCATAATATCCCCCACGCTTAAAATCGAGGTATCAGGCAGTGGTTTTGGCAGCATAATAACATCTCCCAAAAAAGCAAATAATGTATTGCTATCCCTCAATGTATGTATTAAATTTTGTCCATTTCCCAATAAATTTGTATGATTTAAATACTGATTGGCCTGTTGATTAACTATTACCGGCATTTTACCGCCATTTACAATAATTACAAATGAATTTAAAATTAATCCTAGTGTGATATATTTGAATCCTGGTAAGTTAATATTCTTTAAAGAAATAAATACCAGTAAAAGGTAAGATGCTATCAGAAGTATAGAACTATACTGGGAGAGAAGCGAAAATCCAAGTACTTCAAACATCCAAATCAAAACTCTTAATAAGAGAGCAGTTGCAAATATATAGACACCATCAATAGAAATGTGAGATAGTTTTTCCATTTCCCCGCCTCTCAAAAGAGCAATTATAATTGAAAAAATAACAATTATTAGATATAACATTACTTGACCCCCTCTTTCTTTATGAGAAAAATGAACTCTTTTACCATATCCGGGTCAAATTGCTTGCCTGCCTGGCTTTCTAATTCATCTAATATTTCTGATTTTGACAATTTTTTTCGATAAGGACGGTCTGAATTCATAGCATCATATGAATCTACAATTGTCAACAATCGTGCTAACCTTGGAATATTCTCCCCTTCTAAACCAGCAGGATACCCTTTTCCATCATAACGCTCATGATGATGCAAGACTGTATTAGAGCATTTCTTTAAAAATTCAATAGATTCAATAATCCCGGCACCGATGATTGGGTGTTCCTTTACCTTTTCGTACTCCTCATCTGTTAATTTATCTTTTTTACCTAATATACTATCCGCAATACCTATTTTACCAATATCGTGCAATATAGCTGCATATTCTACGTACTCTATTTCTGTTTCTATAAAATCTAACTTTCTGGCTAATTTAACAGCCATTACCGATACTCTTTCAGAATGACCATGGGTATAAGGATCCTTGGCATCAATAGCCGCTGCTAATGTTCTGATGGTATCTAAATACATTTTACGCATTTTTGTATATAATTCAAATGAACGTCTTGCCAGTAACAGTGGGAAAAAAAACAGCAGGATTCCTAAGATGCCAATTTCTACATAGATTATAGCCATTATAAAGCCCAAAGGTGCTTCTGCTAAATAACTTGGTATAACCTCTTTGATATTAATCCTGAATACCTTGGTTATGCTCATTCCGGAGTCAAGAGAGATAACAACTGTCACAAGCAATGAATTAACTATGCAATAAGCTAATGCAGCTAATGTTGCTGGAATAATATAGTTAAAAATATTGGGTCCGCCAATAATGCCACCTGAATGTATATAGACCAATCCCGCCACACCTGTGGCTATAGAATATTGCGCAGCATTGAAAAAAGTTTTTATCAATAGTTCTTTTTTGTTAAATATTTCCCAAATTATACTTAACACTGCAACAATCATCGCAACCGCTGGCCCGTAAACCAAAATCAATACAAAATCTATTGGAAAAGCAATAGTGATTTCGCCACCTGCGGGAAGAGAAACAGGAATAAATTCAGCCATTATTGAGATAATAATAAAGAATATTAATGGAAGCCAAATTTCTAATAGTGGAGGCATTGTTGGAATTAAATATATAAATAGAATAATAGCTGTAATGATTGTAGAATAAATATATATTTTTAGTTTATTATTCAATGTTTCTCACCTAAATATCAAAGCAATAGGTCGGCAAATCTTAGAAAGTTACCATTTAAATCTTGCGCCACCGGCCAGTAGCAAGGCCATGACACTGATTAAAAAGCTGATTAATTTCGCTTTGTTAATTTTCATAGTGCACCTCCACGGTTTTTCTTTGTCCTATAAAGAACAAGCAAAACCGCTTCGCTTCGCTCGTTTGAAAATATCTCTTGCTACTGTTATAGCTCTTAAATGGTTTCCTCTAAAAATCACCGACCTATCTTCTAGTTAAATCGTGATAGCGCATTTTATTTAAATAGTATTCTTCTATTCACCGCTTTTAGGATAGCATTAACTATTGTTTTATTTTGTTTATCCCCCACCAGGGCGGCGCCAACTAAATTCTCCTTGCCCTGTGAACTTATCAGATTTATGGATATTAAAATAACTTCTTTACCGTCCATCTGTAAATTTTTTATTTCGTCAATCTGGAAAAATATTTTCCCATTCATGAAAGATGTTATGGCATCTAATGCAGCACGGGCAATAATATATTCCTTATTATTATTCCAATTTGTGCATTCAATTTTCCCCTCATATACCCGGTCTTTATTTTCCAGCTTTACATTAACACGCAATTGCTCCTCGTTTGATGAAACGATGATATCAGAAAATTTCAATCTATTTGAATAATCTTTCTCATCTCTTACCTGGGCAATACTAATCTTGCGATAATCAATGGCAATATTGTATTGAGCAATTAGTAGTGATTCGATATCCCTGCTAATCTTTTTGGGATTACAATAATCCTTAGTGATAATATGAATTTCTTTTATCTCTTGATTATTGGCTAATACAATCTTGGAAAACAATATACCATTTAATTTATTGATGGATTTTTCGATTTCTTCTACTTTGGAAGCAAAGCGGGGTGAAATAATAAAATTTCTAAAATCCTTTACTGGAATATTATTCATTAGCTCCCCTCTTTCTCTTTTTTTATTTTATATTTCAGGCTCTATCAAGCCATAATTGCCATCTTTTCTTTTATATATCACATTTATTTGGTCAGTTGCTTCATTATTGAAGACATAGAAGCTGTGGCCTAACAATTCCATCTGCAAGCTTGCTTCTTCAGGAGACATCGGCTTAATAACAAATTTTTTCATTTTTACAATTCTTACCTCTTCCGAATCCTGGTTAGGAGCTTCTGTTTCCATATTATTTATTATATTATTTTCCTTTGCTTTGCTTTGTTCGCCAAATGATTTACTATAAAGTTTTTCTTTGTATTTAATGATTTGTCTTTCAAGTTTTTCGACTACTCTATCAATCGAGGTATAGATACTGTCGCTTTCTTCTTCTGCCCTTATTATTGCTTTTTTTGCCTGTAAGGTAACTTCAAATATTTGTCTGTTTTTTTCTGCACTAACAGTTGCTGTCGCATCCATGATCTGATCAAAATATTTGTTCAATTTTTCCATTTTCTTTCTGATATAATTTTCAATTGAGTCAGTCACATCCAGTCGTCTACCCTTTATAATTAATTTCATTAATTTGTACCTCCTTTGGACAGTGTACTATATTCAGATTATAATTTTCCTGAATATATGGATTCAAATATACTTAGTTATACTTTTATTTTTATTGTAATACTGCAATATCAAAAACTATATGTATTATAATAGCACTTTTAGGTATGTTTTTTCCAATATATTCTTTAATAATTTCCCTCCTTAGACTGACCTGGTCTTTGACCCCACACTCGCCTGCTGAGAGGTTCGCTATCTTTTCACTAATACTCTTCTCTTGCCATGTTAACGGCAAGGCAGGTCTTACTCCAAAGCCGCACCATGCTCAGCAACTAATAATCGTTACCTTACGTGGATCGTTTCGCCTGCGACTGGCATCGATTTTCAACCACAGCTCTAAGGAGGGAATTCTAATCTCCCCTTGCTAATGTTAATGCAAATATATTTCTTAATCCTGCCGCTTTTAATGCTTTACAACAGGACTCAACAGTTGCCCCTGTTGTATAAATATCATCAATCAAGAGAATATCAGAAATATCTTTTTCTCTAAAGAGTGATGATGAATTAATTGAAAAAACATCCTTCACATTATTTCTTCTCTCGTTTTTTGATAATCCTACCTGTGACAAATTCTTTTTATTTTTTATTAACCAATCAGCGCTAAAAGGAATAGATAAATTTTTAGCGATATATTTTGCTAATAATGCACTTTGATTAAACCCTCTTTTTATAAAATCATCTCTAAATAGCGGGACAGGTATTATTAAATCAATCTCTTGCAAATTATAATCATTATTGAATTCTAAATAATCAACCATCAACTGTCCTAATGGTTGAACTAATTTTACCTGTTTTTTGTATTTAAGTAAATGAATACATTTTCTAATAACATCCTGGTAATATGCAATAGAACGATTAAAATACAGATGTCTCTGTTTAGCACTACATTCTGTACACATCGCTTTTTCTTCAAATGATACCATCGATGAAAATGGTTTTCCGCATTTATAGCAATAAGGGTAAGATATTAAGCTTATTTTTTTAAAACAATTATCACAAATTGCATACCCTTTCGATTCTCTGATTTTTTCCCCACAACTCTCACAGCTATACGGATAAATCAGATTAAGAAAACCCTCTTTCAGATAATTCCAGGCATCAATTTTATTTGCCATACTTTATTTTTTAAATGCTTTTAAAAAGAGAAATGGACTAAGTTCCCTCTTGCCAGCCTGCCAGGTATTTTTTTTGTTCAATTGTAAGTTTGTCAATTTTAATACCCATACTATTAAGTTTCAAAGAAGCAATGCCTTCATCAATTTCTTGAGGGACGGGATAAACCTTTTTAAGAAGAGACTTATTTTCTTTTAAAAGATATTCTACTGACAAGGCTTGATTAGCAAAACTCATATCCATAACACTCGCAGGATGTCCTTCGGCAGCAGATAAATTTAGCAACCTTCCCTCTGCAAGCAAATAAATTCTCCTTCCATCTTTTAAATTATACAAATCAACATTATCTCTTACTGTTTCCTTACTTATGGATATTTCTTCCAATGACGGTATATCTATTTCTACGTTAAAATGGCCGGAATTTGCCAGAATCACGCTATCCTTCATTAAAGAAAAATCTTTTTTGGCAATAACATTTTTATTTCCAGTTAAAGTGACAAATATATCGCCAATCCTGGCAGCCTCCTCAATTGGCAATACCTGAAAACCATCCATTACCGCCTCCAGGGCCTTTAGCGGGCTGATTTCAGTAATAATAACCCTTGCCCCCATACCTTTTGCCCTGCTTGCCACTCCTCTGGCACACCATCCGTATCCACAAACTACTAAAATTTTACCAGCTAATAATATATTAGTTGCCCTCAATAAACCATCGATTGTGCTCTGTCCGGTACCATACCTATTATCAAACAAATGCTTTGTTAGAGCGTCATTGACTGCAATAATAGGGTACTGCAATGCTCCTTCTTTTTGCATGCTCCGTAAACGAATAACTCCAGTTGTTGTCTCCTCGGTCCCACCTAGAACGTTTTTGATTAAGTTTTTCCTGCTTGAATGAATTGTTGACACTAAATCAGCACCATCATCCATAGTAATATGAGGTTTAATGTCCAATGTTTGTGAAATGTGCTGATAATAACCCTTTTTATCTATTCCTCTAACAGCAAAAACAGGGATTTCAAAATCATTTATCAGAGATGCAGCTACATCATCCTGGGTGCTCAGCGGATTAGAAGCACACAGGGCAATTTCAGCTCCACCATATTTAAGGGCAATCATAAGACTGGCGGTTTCAGTAGTAACATGAAGGCAGGCAGCAATTTTAATATTTTTTAAAGGTTTATCACACTCGAAACGTTTCTTAATTGCCTCTAATACCGGCATCTGATTCTGGGCCCATATTATTCTCTTTAACCCATTGTCAGCTAATTTAATATCCCTGATATCATAAATCATATTACCCTCCCGCTTGTTTTATACTAAATAAGACTATCATATTTTTATCTGAGCCATTGATTATTGGATATTTCTCTACCAAGGTTGGAAGCTGGCCCATGGCCGGGAAATATTTCGCAAGTTTCATCAAAAACCAACAATTTTTTTTTAATTGAATGTTTTATTTCTGACATAGATCCTCCGGGTAAATCTGTTCTGCCTATGCCATTTGCAAACAGAGTATCCCCGGTAAATAT
>Ga0334885_1001954_pt1 | contig 22785 bp, 20 predicted proteins | sample GraSluR1_MG_8_FD_207233 | JGI IMG/M metagenome (GOLD analysis project Ga0334885, IMG submission 207233) | Sludge microbial communities from methane-producing bioreactor in Wageningen University, Netherlands - Granular Sludge_31_05-R1 | ecosystem: Engineered > Bioreactor > Anaerobic >...
GGGGGTAAGCCATCCGGTGAAGACCTCATTGAAGAGCGTACCAGCGTTAGACCTGACAAGGCCAAGAAAAAAGAAAAAGAAAAAGGCGGTCCACAGAGCTCCGCCATGGGCCGGGCAGTGGATCGCGCGGTTGCCGGGCGGGGGTTTGCGCAGAACATCGCTACTCAACTAGCGCGCGCCGACATGCAAGTCAACGTCGGGGAATTTATCTTGATGTCGGTTACATTAGGGCTAGGGTTGCCTGTGTTGTTTCTCATTTTGAAGCGTCCTGTGTTAATGCCCGTGGGGGTTTTGGTGGGACTTTTAGGGCCACGTTTGTACGTTGGGTTCAAACAGGGGCAGCGGCTCAAGACCTTTAACGCCCAAATTGGCGATGGCCTCAACCTCATTGTTAACTCGTTGCGGGCCGGGTACAGTACCATGCAGGCGATGGAGGTCATTTCCAAAGAAATGCCCCAACCCATCGCTAAAGAATTTGGCCGTGTGGTTCTGGAGTTGCAGCTGGGCCTCTCATTTGATGATGCTATGCTCAACATGTTGCGCCGGGTTCCCAGTGCCGATATGGACTTGGTAGTAACCGCTATGAATGTGCAGCGCGAAGTGGGCGGCAACCTTGCAGAGGTATTAGATTCTATCAGTTTCACTATCCGTGAGCGGGTGCGCATTAAAGGCGAAATTGGTGTGCTTACCGCGCAGGGGCGTATTACTGGCTATGTTATCACTGGAATTCCCTTTTTCTTAGGTGTATTCATTTACACGATTAATCCTGATTACATGGGTCCTATGATTGAAGAGCCTTGTGGTTGGGGAATGTTGGGTGCATCGGTGGTTTTAATCGCCTTGGGGTATTTCGTCATCAACAAAATTGTGAGCATCGAGATTTAGGAGCGCGTTATGTGGTGGCTCATCATAGGGGTTATTGTGCTACTAGTAGTGTTCTTCGTCCTGCGTAGCACGCGCTCGACAGGCACCTTGGAGGATCGTCTTAACGAGATGGCGGCCCTCGGACAACCGCTCTCGTTGGAAGACATTGAGCTCTCGCGTCCCTTTTCCGAGCGCGTCATTGTTCCTTTCATCAAGCGGATCACCGAAACAGCGCAAAAGATGACACCGCAACACGCTTTGCAAGAGGCCGAGCACCAACTCAATCTTGCCGGTATGTTACATAAGATTAAACCAGCGCAATTTTACGTGATGCGGATGGGGGGCACCATCGTGATGTTTGTGTTGCTGCTGGTTACGGTGGGGTTTAGTACTCGATTTCCCCTCATTCAACGCATAGCATTTGTTGTTGGCGGCGGGGCTTTTGGGTACTATGCTCCCGTAGGTTGGCTTAGTTCCAAAATCCGTACTCGGCAGGACAATGTACAGAAAGCTTTGCCCGATGCGCTTGACCTGTTGACTATTTGTGTGGAAGCTGGCCTGGGTTTTGACGCGGCTATGTCCAAAGTTGCTTCGAAGTGGGACAATGAACTTAGCAACGCGTTTGCGCGGACTGTGCAGGAAATGCAATTGGGTAAACTGCGGCGTGAGGCGTTGCGTAGCATGGCGGACGGTATGAATGTGCCTGACCTCACTTCCTTTGCGGCGGCGATTATTCAAGCAGATCAGCTGGGTGTGAGTATGGCAAAAGTTATGCGTATTCAATCTGAGCAGATGCGTATGAAACGTCGCCAGCGTGCAGAGGAAAAAGCCCGCCAAGCGCCGGTCAAAATTATGTTCCCGTTGGTGTTTTTCATTTTTCCGACAATTCTGATCGTATTGCTTGGGCCATCCTACTTCAAGATTCGAGATTCAGGACTGTTTTAAGAGCATTGTTTGCCGAGGGCCGGTGAATTCACTCATTCGTACCGGACGGCAGCTGTACCACAGCATTTCAGATCTGCTGTTCCCACCGAGCTGTGTACAATGCCAGCGCTTGAATGTTTGGTTATGTTTGGCATGTGCTGAAACTTGGCCGTTGTTTACCGGGCCTTTATGCGTGCGTTGTGGGCGTCCTTTACCAGTGCCAGATATATGCCCGGGTTGCCGCACCCACCCGTTACAACTTAGCACTGTTCGCTCGGCGCTGATCTTTGAGGGTGCGATACGCGATGCACTACATGCGCTCAAGTATCGTGGTGGACGCCAAACAGCAGTGCCGCTCGCGCAGGTAATGGCGCATGCGTGGGCATATCACGGGCTGACCAGCAATGTGCTGATGCCGGTGCCGCTTTTCCCTCAGCGGGAAGCCCAACGCGGCTACAATCAAGCTACTTTACTGGCCAAAGCTCTAGGGCGTATCTTGCGTCTCCCGGTTGCTTCCCAAGTATTGACACGGGTCCGTAACACACCTAGCCAAACGAAACTTGATAAGGCTGCGCGCAAACACAATGTCGCGGGAGCATTTGCATTACGCGAATCACTCGACCTGACCGGTTGGCGGGTGACATTGATTGATGATGTAGCTACGACTGGAGCAACCCTGGATGCCTGTGCCGCCGTATTGTTGGCAAGTGGGGCCACGGAGGTTCATGCGTTTACCCTGGCACGGGCGCCCTGAGTTACCATCCTAATCCATTGCACGGAGGTTCTAAGGAGTGACTATGGATGTACAAATCTATACCCGCAATTTGGAGTTGACTGAACGTTTACAGGAGTATGTGGAGCAAAAGGTAGAGAAGTTTGAGCGCTACCTTCCCAGTATAGAAGGTGTGCGGATTGATCTCTCTGCGGCTAATTCCCGTGACGCTTCACGGCGCATGGTTGCGCAGATTACGATTTATGTGCCGCGTGCCATTCTGCGTGCTGAGGAACGCTCTGGTGACATCTTCGCCGCTGTAGATGCGGTCATTGACAAGATGTATCGCCGTATCAAACGATACAAAGGGCGTCGCTTGGATCGGAAGGCAGAAGCTCTTGCTGAGTTGTTGCCGGACGACCTTGCAACGGAAGAGCCGGAGCTCGAAGTGGAACCCTACAACATTGTCCGTGTTAAGCAATTTGATGTCAGTTCTATTACGCCTGTTGAGGCGGTAGAACAAATGGAGCTGTTAGGTCACTATTTCTTTGTGTTCCTTGATGCCACTGATGGACAGTTGAGTGTGGTTTATAAACGTGAGGCCGGTGATTACGGTTTGATTAAGCCCACATATTGATACCGTTACCTCCCGGTATTCTTGGCCCTCAGTTCAACGCACAACGGCGGCGCATTTGCGCCGCCGTTGTTTATGGGCTATAAGCTGTCCGAAAATTCACGTGGGTGTTGCTTGAGCTTGCTAAAATTACCCCTTCTCAAGGCTCACCGATACCACAAGTTGCGGATAGGCAATTACCCCCGTTAAGCCAATAGCTATTCAAGGCAAAATGGGCTGGTAGTGGCGGCTTCAGCCGCTTTTTATGCCATAGGAACGTCTAAAGGCGTCACTACAAACCATAGGTAGCAACTTGATCACTATTATTCTTATGCGCTTCGTTCTCCATCTCCGCTTGTATCCGTGCTAGTTCTGTAAACACTTCCAGCGAGGCCAGTGCTTCTTCTTCTGAGAGCACGCTAATAGCGTAGCCGGTATGCACCAGAACGTAATCGCCTACTTGCGCTTCTGGTGTCATAATCAGGCCAATTTGTCGTGTTACGCCACCGAGTTCAACGATGGCATTCCCTTTGGCATCAATGGATTGGATTTGGGTCGGGATGGCTAAACACATAAAGGCTCCTATTGCGTAATGCGTCCTGCGTAACCAGAAAATATCTTTACGCAGGACGCATTACGTTTCATTTGTCGTATGTCGAGTGTAACGCCCCGCCTTCGCGCTCATTGAGGGCGGTGCGCAATTGTGGCAGCTGCGCCACATCATGGCGATACTGGAACGGCCACATACTCTTGAGATGGAAGAAAGCCACCCGGTCGCCGTCGTTTAAGGCCGCGTCCAAATCAGGTTGTATGCCAGGCATGGCGCTTAGTGAGCCGTTGATAAATGTGATGCCGCGCTCCTCAGTGGGCATACATAGCGCGGCCAACAAATCGCACATGCTAGCGGCCTCCGGCAACGGGAGCGCAACGCGGGCGAAGATGTTGTCATCGCTGCCGCCATAGCGCGCCAATGGCCCATACAGCCATACATCCACTTGCATATTCGGCATCAACCACCTCCTACTGGGGGGAAAATTCCCGTATCATCTGCGTCTTGCAGCGCATAATCCAAGGCGTGCGCGCGGCCATTAACGAACATCACTTTCGCTTCATCTTCCGGTATGCCCAACTGCGCCAGCACATCCGCCAGGGTTGCGCCTTCCGGCAGCATGAGCGTGAACGGTTCGCCGGGTGTTACGTTTGCTGGCGTGAAGCGGCGCAGCATCGCAAACAGTTTGACGATAACTTGCATTATACCCCCAACCATGAGCAGGGGACACTTGTCCCCTGCTCTGGTGTAACGGGAAGTTTACTTGGCATGAACCGCATCGAAGACGGCGTCCGGTAAATCATTGACGACGTTGTGCGGGGGGAGCGCTTCGTATTTCATAAACTCCGGCAGGCGATCATCCGCATTGGTGAAGCCGGCCGCAGCATTGAACGCGCGCTCGCGCTTGAGCAATTGCCCGCCCATCGCCACGGCTTCATCGCCGGTCATGTTCGTGCCCAACACCGCATTGATTTCGTCAATCATCCCCTGGAAACCCGTGGGAATGTCAAGGATGGCGAAGGCGATGAAGAGGCAGTGCCCGCTGGAGTCAATCAGCATGGTGGTATCCTGGAAGGCGCGGCTGAGTGCGGCCTTCCCTTCTTCGGAAGCCAATGGATTGGATGCGCCGCCTACGCTGAGAATCTCCGGCGCGATAGTGTACCCGGCGGTGTGATCCGCACCCATCGTGGTGGTGGCGTAGGTGACGCCGATACCCTTGACCGCGCGCGGCTCATAGGCGGGCATGGCCTGTCCCTTGACGGTTGGCGAGCGCGGGTTGCCGTACAGCTTGGCGACCATCGCCGCGCCGCCGCCCAGAATGCGGCCCTGCGCCGTGCCTTTGCCCATCTTGTGCAGCAGTTTGATCGCGCCTTCAAGATCCCCAAAGGGAATCACGCCCGAATCCATCGCCACGCCTACGGTTACGCCTGTCTCGATAGTGTCAAGGCCGTAAGCGTTGCACAGCTTGATCAGCTCAGCGATGCCTTCCAAATCATCAATGCCACAGTTGGCGCCGAAGGCCCAGTCGGATTCATATTCGATGCAGGAGACCAGCTCCTTGCCATCCTTATCGTAGAGCGTATTGGAGCATTGGATGATACAGCCGGGGCTACAGGCGTGATTGTAGAGTTCTTTGCCCAAGTGCTTCTTGTTCGTCTCGAAAATGGCCTCGCCGGCGATCTTGGCCGCGCCCGCGAAGCGTCCCTCACGGAAGTTGTTGGTGGGCAAGCCGCCGGCCTCGTTGAGGATGTTGATCAGGATAGCGGTGCCGTAGGTGTTCAGTCCACCCTGCGGCTTGGTGATGGCGTGCTCCATGAGCGCCTCGCGCATCTTCTTCGCGCCTTCTTTGAACAACTCGGGGTTGGCAACTTCAACGCCCGGCGCGCCAGCCGCATCCACCACGATGAACTTGAGGCCCTTGCTACCCATCACCGCGCCCAGGCCGCCGCGACCTGAATAGCGGGTGGGCTGGTTCTTCATATCATTGAACACCACGCCGGAGTTGGGGTACTTGAACTCGCCCGCTACGCCAATGCCTGCGACCTGTACCTTTGCGCCGAACTGCGCATAGACCTCTGGGAATACCTCATAGAGATCGCGGCCTACATACGCATCGGCGGGCAGGAACTCCACTTTGGGCTGGGCGCCATCCCAAGTGAGATGTACCATCCAATACTTGTCGGTCTCGGCGGGCTGACCTTCGACCACAATACCTTTGATGCCCATCTTGGCAACGGCAGGTGCCCAACCGGCCCCTGAATTGGCCTCTTTGATCCCGCCAGTGAGGGGTGACTTACCGCCTACTGAGACGCGCGCCGAGGTGGGCGCGGCGGTGCCGGTAACGATGCCGGGCGCGAAGACCAGCTTGTTGTTCGGCCCTAGCGCGTGGGCTTGCGGGTCAACCTCGTCACAGATGATGCTTGAGGTCAAGCCTCGACCACCGAGTCCCTTGTATTGCTCCGGGACTTCTTCCAGTTTATACGAACGCTCAGTCATGTTGATTCGTAACAGCCACATACACTTACCTCCTGGTGTTTGAACTCGAACACGCCAGCGATGTTCGGTGAGGATACAGGCCCCCGCAGGCTGGTCGGGCCATGAAGCTGTGACAAGAAAAAGGAGGTCAGCCGTTGATACTGTATCAACGGCTGACCTCCTTTGCAAAACGGCAGGCGTAGAAATTGCTCTCTACACCCTTTGCCCATGCCTCCCCAGGGGGGTGAACACGGGTCGGAGGTGTGCGTATCTCGCGCGCATTTCTATAATATACAACTTTGCGGGAATTGTCAAGAATCGGATGGTTTGTACTGCTACTTGCACTTTCTTACCGTTTGAGTATCATTAGGAGTAGGCGCGGTAGTTACGGTAAAAGGTTGACTATATGGGTATACGTCTTGATTGGTGGCGCTTACAAATAGGCTTCTCTCTGGAGTGGGTACAAAATCCCGCCAGTATTTTGCTGTCACTGGTCTATAGTTTTTTGTTTGTTGCGCTATTGTGGCAATATCGTGCAGAGTTCAACAAGCGTGTGAGCCTCTTCACTTTGTTAGGCCTTCTCTTAGTGTATCCACTTCAGAGTTTTGCGGTAATTTATACCCTTCCCATAAGTAGCATGCCGGGATCACCGGAGGCGATGCTTTCTTCTTCCTTTGCTATTTCCCTGGGTGTTTTACTGTTGTTGACTGTGATTGGAACTTGGCTGGGCGCAGGGCCGGGATTGTTGGTAGGTTTTGTCGCTGGCTTGTTGCGCGCCTGGTATTTCCCGATGGTTTTTAACGATGTCTTTGCGCTGGCGGTCTGGGGGGCGCTTTCCGGGATGTTGCTACGGCAATCGTACCGGGGAACATTCTTTGCCTTATTCCGTAAACCGCTGGTGGCCTTGCCGCTCGCGGCATTATTTGCCTCTTTATTGCTTAGTCTTAACCGGCTGATCAACGCTGTGCCGCTCGGTGGTTTGCTAGTGGCCGATTATGCTCTTACGCTCTTGCGTACAGAAGTACCGTTGTGGTTGTTCTGTGGAATCGGGATTGGCGCGATGCAACAGCTCTCCTTTTTGCACTCACGTCTACGCTTGTCGCACAGTCATTTGGTAACACCGGCTTACAGTCGTTCATTGCGCGCGCGTTTTACAATCATCGTTATTCCGCTAGTGCTACTGAGTATCATTCTTTCAGTCCTCGCAGTTACATCGCGCGCCATTACCCTGGCTCGTGACCAGGCCCTTGCGGAAATGAGCCGTAGCGCTGCCAATGCTGAAGATGGCATCAAATACTTTAGTTACACTGGCTTTAACCTTTTGGAGAACTTTGCCGGAGATCAAACTTTACGCTGGCCGGATTCACAACAATGGGCGTTGGAACGCAGTCGGTTAGTCGTTCCCTTCTTCCATGAGCTGTTGTTGGTTGATTCTGATGGGCGTGTAATTGCTTATGTGCCAGATTCGTTAACTGATACACAGCTCACTCCCGATGAAGCGAATTTGGTAGTCAATGCGCTTCAATTTGGGTTTTCTCAAATGTCATACCTGACTCAGATGCCTTCGGGGGAACTGCGACTGACCATGAGCCATCCGATTTTTGAAGACCCGGTAGCAGTGTCCTCCGGAGGTGAGGTTTGGGGGGTGCTACTCGGCCGGGTGCAGCTCGATGTAAATCCCAATATGAGGCGCGCATTGCAATCTTTACAAGCTACGCGCGGGGAAGGGGTTGGGTTTGTTCTCGATGCCCGGGGGATGACGGTGCTGCATACTGATCCAACACAGGTTTTGCAAATCTGGCGGCCCAACACAGAATCGCTTTCTTATCCAATCGGCGAAGGCCTGGCCTATGAGGATGTTTCACCAGAAGGTCACCGGGTTCTGACCTTTGAGCGGCCTGTGGACGGCACGCATTTCCGCGTAGTATTGCGGCTTCCTTTCTCGACCGTCTTGGAAACAGCCACTGCCATTTCCAGTCCGCTGCTGGTGGTGCAATTGGTGATGGGGATTACTTTGTTGCTGGTGATTCCCTTGCTCGCGGCCCGTATTACCCGCCCCTTGCATACCGTAGCCGATGCCGCGCATCAGATCGCGCAGGGTAACTTAGGGATACCGGTTCACATCAGTGGCGAAGACGAGGTGGCGCAGTTAGGCGGCGCTTTCGAGCAGATGCGGCTGCGTTTGCGGGATCGTCTTAATGACCTTTCGTTGCTGTTACAAGTTTCGCAAAGTGTCTCGGCAACCCTGGCTCTGGATGAGGGTGTTCCGCTGATTCTCAATGGCGCGCTGGAAGAAACCGGCGCGGCAGTCGCACGGTTCTTTCTTTTGGGTAGTGGCGATCGGCCTCAGCAATCCTTTGCTGTAGGGCGTACCGATCAAGCCTTTCCCGGTTTGGATCGGGCATTTGCAGTGGCTCTTTCCCGCCGTCGTGAACCATTGCTAAACCAAAATCTGGATGAGGGGCGTGGGGGCGGGCCTCACGCCGGGCCACTGCGTAGCGTAGCGGCCTTCCCGGTGCGCACCCAAAATCGTGTAGCCGCAATCTTGTGGGTGGGGGCCGTACAACCGGAAGCTTTTGACGAGGCAAGGGTCAACTTCCTCACTACACTTGCTAGCCAGGCCGCTGTGCTGGTGGAAAATGCCCGGCTTTTTGATGCCGCAGAGGGTGGTCGCCAACGTCTCGCAGCTATTCTCTCCAGCACGACAGATGCCATCCTGGTCACGGATCAAGAGGCACGTCTGTTGCTCTCCAATCCCGCAGCACAGGCCTTGTTACAGCTCACAGACATGGCCTATGGACGACTGCTTACGGATTTGGAACTACCAGAGGCGCTACAGGGCGCACTCAGTCGCTCTACTGAAGAGGAAACCGGCACCCCGGTCTCAGTGGAAATCCCCTTTGCGGATGGGCGCACGTTTTATGCCAGCGTTGCCCCGATTTTTATGGGACGCGATGTCATCGGGCGTGTGGCAGTCATGCGTGACATCACACACTTCAAAGAACTCGATGAGATGAAGTCAGATTTCGTTGCTACCGTGTCACATGACCTGCGCGCACCATTGACCTTCATCCGTGGGTATGCCACTATGCTGATGATGGTGGGCGAACTCAACGAGAAGCAACACGAATATCTCAATCACATCTTGCAGGGCATCGAACAGATGAGCGCGCTCATTAATGATTTGTTGAACTTGCGGCGGATCGAGGCTGGTGTAGGGATTCGCCACGAATCGTGCCATATCGGTCTGATTCTGGTGGAAGCGGTGGATTCGATGCGTGCCCGTGCCACGGCAAAGGGTATCGGCTTGCGCTTGGAGCCTTCTGAGGGCGCGCCCATGGTTATCGGTGACCGGACTTTGTTACGCCAGGCTATTGGTAATTTGGTGGATAACGCGATTAAATATACTCGGGTAGGGGGGGACGTGCGCGTAGGGCTTTCGATTAATGATGCGGAAGGGGAGACCGTGGTTGCCATTGCTGATAACGGCATTGGTATTGCAGCGGAAGACCAGGTGCGTTTATTTGAGAAGTTCTACCGCGTCAAACGCCGCGAGACGGGGGATATTTCCGGTACGGGTCTGGGGCTGGCCTTGGTGAAATCCATTGTGGAGCGTCACAACGGGCGGGTATGGGTCGAGAGTCAGCTGAACAAAGGCAGTACGTTTTTCATTGCTTTGCCCATCATCGAAGAGACTTAGCGTTACCAATGTTACGCAGGTAGACCAGGAAGCTGGGCAACAGTAACATACTCAGCAGTAAAAGCCATGGCGCTAGGGTGCGTGCTACAAGCCTCGCAATAACTCCCCACTGTTGTTGGGAATCTCCGGTGTTGCCCCCTTGTTCCAGCCAGGCCCACCAGGCCCGCTCCACGGTGGGTAAGTCCCGTCCCAGTGATTGTACTCCTTCGGCGCAGCCTTGCCCATCGCTATAGGCGGCGAGCAGCGTGCGGATCCCTGACCAGCCATAGGTTTGCCGCAAATAGGTCACGAAGCTGGCACTTTGGGCATAGGCCAGCAGTGCTGCCTCGCGCTCTGGGGGGAAGGCTCCACACAGGCTTTGTAAGGACAGCAACCGCCCTTGGGTACGGGTTTGTTCTAACGTGACTGCATACAGTGGATCGGGGCGTTGCTCGAAGTGTGAGGCGAACCCTTCCAGGAGCCAGGTGGGGAGCATGGCGTAGCCATAAGCGTCGGTATACCGGTAGAGCGTCAAATGCGCTAACTCGTGGGGAATATCACGTTGCATTTGGGAGAAGGCTGTGCTGGAAGGTGGGATTGCCAACAGCGCTACGCCCAGCTCCGGTTGTGCCTCACCGCCTACCCATTCATGTCCTCCCAGACGTAGCGCCGACTGTAAATCGGCGCTAGAGGGGTAGATATACAAATCGAACGGTTCGGAGAGCTGGATTTGGAGCGCGACGCTTAACTCATCCAGCGCTTTGCGGCTTGCATCTAACGCTGGTAGCATGAGTGCGCGTTCTCCAGCGATCCAGTGTACCGTTACTAGCCGGTCTTGGAGTGTTTGCCATTCAAACCGGTTATCTTCATAGGTGAAAGTGGTGAGCGGGGTTTGGTATGTGTTATTGGCTGTATCATGGTACTCCCACCAGTAGGTAATAGGGGCGAACGGCGGGAGCGGTGTTGCGTGTAGGTCACGCACATATTGTAAAGTGGTTGTCTCTACCGTCGTTGGGCGATAGGCCGTCGTAGTAGTCTTGCCGGCGTAGTGATAACGCAGGTAAATCTGGGCCGTTTCCGCTGCGCTGGCGTTCGGTGCGCGCCACTCGAAGGTCGCTGTTTGTCCGAAGGTGTAGTCATGTGTAGTTTCGACGCTATTTTGTGTTGTACTGGGTTGCGCCAGGCGCAGCATGACCAGTAATATCCCCGCCGTCAATAGCCCTCTATGTAGCCAGCTGCGCGTTATGCGTACCACGGATCGTCGTCCTCTTCCTCTCCGTCCTCATCTTCCGCAAGGTAATTATCTTCGATTTCGTCATCCTCAGTGAGCTCGGCATCGCTTTCATCCAGTGTTACGGCGTTTTCGGCGGCCTCCTCCCAAGTTTCATCATCTAGCGTTTCCTCGAAAGCTGCCGGCGGGCCGAAAAAGCTGCTCGTGTCGCCGTGATAAAAATCAAGCTCGTTGAGGGCGGCGTTGGCAGCCGAAAGCACCGCTTCATCATCAGATCGCGCATAACGCTCCAGTGTGCGGCGTGCCAGCGGGCCGCCGATTTGTCCTAGTGCCCACAATGCAGCCGCCTGCACCTCCGCATCCACATCCTCAACGGCTTCAATGAGCGGGCGCACAGCGTTCTTGAGCTCGAGTTCACCACAAGCGTGAGCAGCTTCGTAGCGCATGGCGGGAGTAGGGTTCTCCAATTCCCGGAGTACAATCTTGCCCCAGCGCTTATCGGCGTTGCGCCCCATAGCGAAGACTGCGCTGATGCGCATAGCCTCTTCGCGGTGGCGATAGCTTTCCTCAATCATGGTGGCGATTTCTGCCCCGCTGGTATAGGCAATGGATTCCAGCGCGCGACGGCGCACGGCGATGCTCTCCTGCGGGTTACGGTAGACCCGGTGCAGGGTGGCACACGTTTGCTCGAAGTGGTGCGGTAGCAGTTTGCCCAGCTCGCCTAATAGCACGAACCGGCCTAACGCCCGCGCTGCCGCGGCGCGCACCGTTTCAGCCTCGTCATCCACCAATAAGCGGATAAACTGCGCGATCAGCCGGGGGTCTTCGTCTTCCCAGAGGCCCTCAATGGCATGGGCGCGCACCGAGGCTTCAATATCGTGCAGTCCTAGGCGGAAGATGAAACTGAAATCCATCTCAAAATCAGCTTCGGCCAGTTCCGCCAACGCGGTGAGTAGTTTGAAGCGTTCTTGTGTCGGGACTAGAGGCCACGCGCGACGTAGGCGGACTTGGGCCTCATCTAACAGCCCAGAGAGCAACGGTAAGTCTTTGGCAATGGGACAGCGCTGGTTCTGCTCCAGGGCTTCCCAAATCTGTGTAAGATCCTTTTCTTTGGTCATAGGTATACTTCTCGTGTTACAAAATTTTTACGCCAGTGAACCCGGAGATTGTTAGAGTTGCTTTTGTGATAACTACACAGGCTCAAATTTTGTTTGTCATTGCGAGGTGCGTCTTTACGATATCCGTTCGTTTCTGAGTTTAGCAATTCAGTTTGTAGTCGAGAGTTTTATTTTGGTCGGTCTGCGATAACATCGGGCGTATAGTTCCTGGACAGTCACCAAGCCTCTATCCGAAAATTCTGCCAGGGTCGAGCCTGCCGAGACCCAGCGCTGGTTATGACAGGCCCGACCATAGCCTTTGTGAGTTTTTGGATAGCTGCTAAGTCTTAAGTATGCCATCAAAAAACCGGGAAGAAAATATCGAGCAGGGTGATGACGACAAACAATACCAACAGGCTGATAAGCGCAATCATGTGAACTTTTTCTTCCTTTTCCGGCGGGATGGGTTTCCCGCGCACCTTTTCCAAAAGGATGAAAAGGATGCGCCCGCCATCCAGAGCCGGAATCGGTAGCAGGTTGAAGATGCCCAGGCTGAGACTGATAAGAAGCACGACGTTGAGGAAGGGAAACCATTGCCCGGCAGCGAGACTCTGCTGAATGGTCTCGTAAGCAATCTGACTGATGCCTACTACGCCTACTGGACGGGCGACTTCTGCCGGGATAAGTCCCCGAATAACAGAGATGGGTAGCGTCAACGTGTTCAGGAGCAGCGTCAGCCCGTAGGAAGTGCCTTTCATAAATGCTTGAGGCAATGGATAGCGGGTGTAGTCGGTGGTCTGGTGGAGCATCTGGATGCCCAGCGCTCCCTCGCCGGCGGGCGGGTTGGCGCGGGCCAGCAGGGGAACGTCTTGCCTTTCACCGTCGCGTTCTATGGTGAGCATGATAGTCTCACCAGTGTGCTCACGGGTGTATTCAATTAACACATTTCCATTCCACAGGTGTATTCCGTCAACTGCAAGCAGCCGATCCCCCACCTGTAGCCCTGACTGTTCGGCTGGCGAGCCGGGCGCGACAGCCGCAATACTCACGGCTAGATGGAGCGATAATTGCACTCCCAACGGGCCTTCGCCCTCCGGCGGAGTCGGCTGTGGGGTCAACATGATTTGGAACGGTTGCCCGTCTCGTTCTATAGCGATTTCTATCGGTTGCTCCAGATGGGCGTTGACGTAATCGATGAACATCTCAACGCCTTCGCCTGGAAAATATGCATTCAGCGGGCGGTTGTTGACAGCCAGGATATGATCCCCTACTTGTAGTCCGCTCACCATCGCTGGACTATCAGCCGTCACGGCGACGACAGTGATGGGTGCTAGTGGGACACCGATGGCGAAGATCTGAACGGCCAGTAGCCAGGCCAGGGCTAAATTCATCAGCGGTCCGGCCACATACACCCAGAAGCGCGTGCTCAGAGATTGGGCGTAGAGGCTGCGGCGTTTACGCTCGGCTGTTTCCGCCAGCTCTTCAGGGGTCTTTTGCTCTTGTGCCTCTGCGTTCTCTTCATCGAAAAATGATTCACCTTCGAGACGCACAAAGCCCCCTAGCGGTAACCAGTTTAGCGTGAATTCGGTCTCGTTCCAGTGAAATAGGCGCATGATGCGCGGAGGAAAGCCGATGCCGAATTCCCTGGCCCACACGCCCAGTTTCTTTGCCATCAATAAGTGTCCCAGCTCATGCACAATCACGAGTGGAATCAGGGCAATCAAAAACGAAAAGAAGGTCATCACGCCTTCATTGATGCTTTGTAGTACCATGTTCATAACCGATATGTTTTCCTTCCATATTGTAGAGATGCATTCAGGTATTCTAACTACTTACTGGCATTATACTCTATCCAGAGAGCAATGTCCAGATGGGCGCGTTTGATTGTTTGATTTGGGTGTGTTTCAAATGAGTTAGTAGGCGCGCTTTCCATAGCGCGCGATTTAGAAATCGTGGCTACTTTCAACTGAAATGAAACACCCCCGTTAGATGTGACTTGTCATTCCGGGTCTCTAGGCTATACTGCGAGTGGAGGCGTATATGTGCAAACGGTTTTTGTTAAGTATGTTCCTTGCCTGCTTGTTGCTCGGCCAGCCGATGGCCGCGCCTCCTATCGCGGCGCAACAAGATCGGCTGATTTTGGCTTTTTACTACGCTTGGTTTGATTGGAACACTTGGGCGTTGAATCTGGCCGAGCAACCGGCCCAGCCCTATCTTTCAGCAGACCCGATGACCGTGCAACGCCACGTTCAAGAAGCCCGGCAGGCAGGCATTGATGCACTCATACATGCCTGGTATGGCCCAACGGTGGAGAATAATCAGACTGAGCCGAACTTCACTCTTTTGCTGAACGCGGCGCAGGAGCAAGGGTTGCATGCCGCCCTGTCGGTGGATTTGGCCCCTGATACCGCCTTTCTGCGCAATACGCAAGAAATCGTCGAGGCCTTGACTGTGATCCGTGATCGGCACGCTCAACATCCCGCTTACTTGCGAGTGGATGAGCGCCCTGTAGTTTTCTTTTGGCGGCAGGAGCAATACTCCGTTGCCGTTTGGTCAGCCCTGCGCCAGCAGGTAGACCCTAACTTCACGCAGCTATGGATTGCTGAAGGTACTCGCTCGGAGTACTTGGAAGTCTTCGATGGCCTGTACCTCTACAGCGTAGCGTGGACAGCGACTCCCGGCCCAATCATGCAGCGTTGGGGTGATGAGGTGCGCCGCTGGGAAACCCAACTCGGACAGCCACGTTACTGGGTCGCCACTACCATGCCGGGTTATAATGATCTGGTTACAGGGCGAACCGATGCTTTCGTGCGGGAGCGTGCCGATGGCGGGTATTATCGGACCACATGGGAGGCTGCGCATCAGAGTGATCCAGACTGGATTGTGATTACCAGCTTCAACGAGTGGGTAGAAGGGACACAAATCGAGCCGGCGACAGGCTATGGCCGCTCTTATCTCGATTTGACGGCGCAGCTGGCAACCATCTATCGCCGGGCGGCGGTCGAGCCTACGCCCACCCCGGAGCTGCCTACGCCTACTCCAGAGCTGTCCACGCCTACTCCGATCATTACGCCTACAGCGACGCTGTTGCCCACGCCCTCTGTGACGGTTACACCTACGGCCACGCTGCTGCCCACGGCCACGCCTTTTCGCCTGCCTACGCCCACGCCGCGCATGCCGCATCTGGATGTGTTGACGCCTATTGCACCTGGGCCAACTCCGCTAGGCGGTTATCGCACGCCAGAAGCGCCGGCGACGCCTACCCGCTTACCACGCTTGCCCGTGGAGGGCGCTTCGCCGGATAACACGCAACCGTGTTTTCCGGTTCTGGCGTTGCTGTGGTTTATCCCCGCGTTATTGCGCCGGCGTCCTGGCAGGTTTGTGTAAGCCGGCATTTGTATTACCAGTAGTTATCCGAAATTGTGCCACTGGTTGCGCTTGTCGAAACCAGTAGCCGCGTGATTTTTGGGTAGATCTCAAGTTGAATCATTTGATGGTTGGCAATCTCCGAGCTTGTCTCCCTAAGGGCTACATAGCCTATGGATGCAAGCCGCTGGGTGCGTTGGGAAACGAACGTGCCTCCCGTGTTTGGAAAGGGGATGCCGGTTGGCATGGGTATGATTGCGCCTGTGCGGCTGGATTGCAAACGGCATCCTTTAAGGGTGTCGTTTTTTTTGTTGTTATAGTATCATTTTGCTACCGTACACTTGTAGATTTTTGCCACGAATTCACTCGAATTAACACGAAAACAATAGGAAATTCGTAAAATTCATGCTAATTCGTGGCTAAAACTGAATGCGCTTGGAAAATGTACGGTAGACAAAATATCATTGAGTTTCGGACCTAGATCTGGCAAGCTTGCGCCTACAAAATGTCGTTATGCACCGGTGAAATATTGCTGCACTCAATTTTGGCGATACCTGCCAGGTCTTAAGTTAAGATTTGCAGGCCGTCCACGAACACACGTATATTCGCAAAACAAGGGGAATTCATGTAGATTGTCCTGCGTATGCGGGATTCGTGACCCAATTCGGGGACGGCAACCGGAACCAATGTTCTTAACTTAATGCCATTGATAACGTGATTAGATAGGCTGTTTTGAGAAATTTATCAGGAGGATATGTGCTATGCAAACAAACTCTCGTTGGACTGTGCGTGATCTGGTATACATCGGCTTGTTTGGTGCATTATGGGGCGCAATGGAGATGACATTGGGTGATCTCTTTCACACTCTCAAAGTCCCTTTCACTGGCACGCTGATGGCCGCATTGGGCATTGGCATCGCGCTTATCGGAAGGCGCTTTGTCCCCAAGCGCGGCAGTATTTTGATGATTGCTCTCGTGACTGGTTTATTGAAATTCCTCAGCCCCAGTGGCAGTAGCGTGTTGCGCGTGTTTATTTCCATTCTCATTGAAGGGGCCATCGCGGAAGGCGTGCTGACGTTGTTGCCGGTGGGCCTGGGTAGTTGGATGTTGGCTAATGCTCTGGCAACCTTATGGACGTTGCTGCATTCCTTCTTCATCACCGGGCTGTTATTCGGCGAGGGAGCAGTTGAAATGTTCGTGATTGTAGTGGAACGCGGAGCGAAAATCCTGGGGTTGAACCCAGAAGCTGTTGTGTTGGGAGCTATTCTGTTGGCCTTGCTCTATATGGGAATGGGTGCGGTCGCGGGGGCATTGGCGTGGAGCGTGGGCAAAATCGTCTATGAGCGTTTGCGTCCAAAAGATGTTGTGTAACTCGCGCCGTGGCCCAGGTCCGTTGGGTTATACGCTCGTCACCCTGACGTTGATGATTGGTGCGGTGCTGGCCTCTGGCTGGCGTGGTATGGGCGTCTTGATGGCGACAGTGCTCTTGATGCTTTGGCTGCGCCCAGAAGCCTTTGCAATCTTTCGTTCGTGGCGCATTTGGACGGTTGCGGCGCTTTTGTTGCTCAGTGCTGCCCTGTGGGGCGCAGCAGACACGTCCGATTTATCCCCATTGACTATAGGTATCCAGGCGCTCGTGCGCGGGTTGACCGTGCTATTGGCGCTCAATGGCTATTTGCGCGCGGTAGGTCTGGGGGATTTGGCGTTGATGTTCGAGCAGCTAGGGGTACAGGGTTTGGGTTTCGCGCTGGGGGTGGCTCTCAATATGTTGCCCTCGTTAGCGGCTTCAGCCGGGAATACATTTGCGGCGCTACGCATGCGCGGCGGCTTGCGCCGCCGTCCCTGGCATACGCTGCGCGGGCTGCTGGTGACAATTCTGGTCAATGGGTTGCGGCGTGGCGATGAGATCACCGCCGCTGCCGAGTCGCGCGGTTACAATCCGGCGCAACCCTTCCAGCGGCGGCTGCGGATGCAGCGCGCCGACTGGTACTGGGGCTTGACAACCCTGGTTACGGTTGGGCTGCTGCTGGGCTGGCCCTAGGATCTATCCTTTCAGATTGTTGTTGCCTAAGTCTGGCGCAGGTTTGCCCGGTTTAACTAGCGCTTTGTGAATTTTCGGGTATCAGCTTGCTTCAACCGGTTAGCTGCTGATATACAAACAACCGGGCGGAAAAAGGTCCGCCCGGTTGTTTGTATATCAGATTCTCAGCTGAAAATAAGGCGTTTGAGCTCGCGGATATCGTCTTGCGTAACGTCTGGGAAGCGTAAGCCACCTTTGACTCTGGCTCCGGTCTCCTGAAACTCATAGCCGCTCATGCTCAACATTACATCGCGTGAGCCAGTCGTGGCCTGGAAGAACCCCCAAAAGGGACTGTGCGACCAGTTGGTATCGAGCACCTGGATTTTGCCTTGCTTCAGGTAAATTGCATCCGCAAACCCGCGCTGATCAGGATCGGGGGTAATGAGAATGATGCGCTTGTTGGTGAGAATGAACTGCCACTGTTCATAAAGCAGTAAGGTCTGCGCCCCGTAGAAGACGGCATAGGTCAATGCAAGTGCCAGCATCCCCAAAACACCATTGAAGACTGCATCGAACCCCAGCGAGCTCGAAATCCCCAGCAAGATCAATACTACCAGCAGTAATGCCCCCCCGATACGTAACAGGTTCCAGCCTACTAGCTTGCGGTATGGGGCCATGCGAATTACCAGCTGCTCCTCTTCCCCCTCAAGGTAAAAAATTTCAGGGAGTATACTCTTGCGCAGCTGCGCATACAGGTTGTTGTACCAGAATTGTAAGCCGGTACTCTGGCCCTGTACCTGCGGGGCAGGCGGTGCGGTAGATTTTTCGTCGCTCACTTGGCTGGAATGATCAGGATTTGACCAATACGAATATCTGTGTTCGGTAAGTTGTTACGCTGTTGAATTAGCTGCCAGTTGACCCCGAACCGTTGGCTGATGCGGTAGAGTGTATCCCCAGAAGCTACGGTGTAGTAGTTCTCGCCCGGTTGTAGTTGTGCGGCGGCTTGCCCTGTGATGGTTGTCCCGCCAGTATTGGTTTCCGGCGCAACCGGACTTTGTGTAGGGGCCGGCGTTACCGGTACCGCGGTAGGCTGGGTGGGGGGCTGCGTAATGATGGTGATGGGCTGTGGTTGTGCCGTATCTCCCATAGCCTCGCGCCAGATTTCACGGCCTACAGATTCGATCACTTGTACTTCGCTGGAGGCGCGGGCATTGAGCAATCGCTGTGCTGTCCATCGCGGCAGGAAGATATCCATCAACCACCCAATGACTGCAAAGGTAATGATGACGCCGAGGAAATACGAAATCAGCTTTGTCAGGTTCTGATCCAGCATGTTGCGTTTGAAAATCAACCACAATGCCCACAAGAGTCCCAATCCTAACAAAAAAACAGGTAAAAGCGCTAGCAGATCCATCGCAACCTCCTCCTCAACCGGATTTTATTCGATCATGTGTGCCGGACATGTGTCCACAGGCAAAAAACTCAGCGGATCAACAAATACCGCCGCGATTTTATCGTAAACCACATAACGTAATGTGGGTGTCAGTCCCCCCCGTCCGCTGACTGCCCCAATAGCCGTGCCGGCCTCAACACTGCCCGGTGGGACTGCATACGAGCGTAACCCAATCAACCATACGTTCCATCCATCATTCTCAATCTGTACAGCCAGATGCCCCCGGTCATCTGTGTAGCGGGTAAGTGTTCCCGCCAGGGGTGCTAACACGACTGACGACTGCGGCGACAGCAGCTCCACGCCAGGTAATAGGCCGCATACGATTTGCCCGGTTTCCGGTGTAATCAACAGCGGGCTTAGTTGTGGCGATAGCGTTGCATCAGTCATTGGGTGTGGTAGACCAAAGCATTCATCCGCTACAGCGGTTCGGCAGCGCGCCCCGCTTGTGATCTCCGTGTCCGGCAGAACTGTATTTTGTAACCAGAGTTTATCCAGGCCCTCCTGAGTTAACAATAGGGGGGCTAACAAGAACGGCGGTAGGTCTACCGATTTGTGCTGTGTCAGCTGCGCCTGGATTGCCAGATGTGCCGGCCAAGCCCCCAGTATTTTCAGATCGTAGGTGCGGCCTTCAATGTCCCGATGTACCATGTTTTGGTGCATTGGACTGTAATTGTTCATCACATAAGCCGATTGGTCAGGGTTGCTACGGGCGCGTGGCCCGGCGTTGTAGTAGAGATAGCAACGTTTGAGCAGGGCCGGATCGGTTGTGTTAAAGTTAACTTCGGGGCAGTAGGTCTTGAACGTGCGTGCCCCTAGTTGCAGTTGCGTCGCTATCGACCAGGGATCAACCGGGCCAGGCGGGAAACAGGGCAGTTGCCCGGTTTTGACCGCCGTGTACAGCCCCATGAGACCCTCGCAATTGGCCGGATTTTCAGCAACCAGGCCAGATTCCTTGAACCAAAGCACTAAAGGTACCACGGGCGGCACACCTTCAATATATGCGATCGCGCTCGAAACCGCCGCCCATGCTTCGATCTGTTGCTGTTGGGCCGGCGTGAAGTTGTAACGCCCGTTCCAGACGCTCTGACTACCTAAACTAATCGCTACAGGTAGCCCGATGAAGAGTAATGTGTCCAGAACTCCGTGCAGCAGAGTCATCAGCAGTTTGCGCGCTTCTAGCTTCAGGAACGGTGCCGCGTATAGCTGAAACCATTCCTGAAACCATGCCGGTATCCATCCTAATAGCGACTGCATTCTATTTCTGATTATAACCGAATTTTACCTAGATAGCAAATTTTATGCCAGTTACGGTGGTGGACATATACGTGCTTTCACAAATTTTATTTGTAGCGATGGACTGCCATTGTGGGACAACTTAAACCGTTCCTGTGGTAAGATTTCCGCCAAACCAAATAGATTCCCCCTCTGGTTTTTTTGGGGCAGGCAGGGTGCATAGCGTGCTCGATCTGCCTGCCAAAATTCTTTTACAAAATCAGGATTGTGCGAAACTTGCAGGTCTTGACCCAATGCCATTGCTACATTGACAAATTGGCTGGGTGAAGCATACTTGATGTGGTTACAATGTTACGGATACTGCCCCAATCTCATAATTCCACGTGTACCTGTTACTTTTACCGGGGTTTGTAATTATTTGCGAGGCGGGGGAGCATTTTACCGGTGCAGAACGACGTTTTGCAGACTCAAGGTCTTGAAACCAGCCAGGTCTATGCCCTAACTTAATGACATTGATTTGTGAGGTAGATATGGTAACGCTGCATCCTGATGATATAGGCATAATCCTTAGCTATCAGTGCTCCAATGCCTGCGCGCATTGTCTGTACAACTGCGGCCCTCGCCGCCGTGAGGTAATGACACCGGCCCAGTTGTGCGCTGCGCTTGATGCGCTTTGCGTCTATCCACGCCTGCCACAAATCCACTTCACGGGTGGGGAGCCGTTTTTGCATTACGATCTGCTGCTAGAAGGGACGCGGCTGGCGGTGGAGCGTGGTATCAGGGCTTACTTGGAGACCGGTGCCGGTTGGTGTGTGGATGATGCAATTACAGTGAAGCGTTTCGCGGCTTTACACGCGGCGGGCCTACGTGCTGTGCTGATCAGCTGTTCCCCATTCCACGCCGAGCGTGTCCCTCTGGCGTACACGCTGCGCGCAATCCGCGCGGCGCAGCAGGTCTTCGGCGTGGCACAGACTATTGTCTACCAGGCCAGCTATGTGGAGCTGCTCTGGCGTATGAGCCTTGACCCGGAACAACCTGTCCCCCTAGCGCGTTACGCGGAGCTGTATGGCTCGGAAACAGCGCGCGTATTGTTGTGGGATGAATTCGGTATCATTCCCGGCGGGCGGGCCGGGTATTGTCTCGGTCATCTCACGGAGAAACGCCCGGCAGCAGCCTTTGTTGGACAAGCGTGTGCCGGGTCGTTGCTGCACGCACAGCACTCACACTTTGATCTGCACGGTAATTTCGTCCCTGGTTTCTGTGGCGGGTTGAGTGTGGGCGATTGGCGCGCGTTACCGGTGCTGCTGGCCGATTTTCAGGCAGAACGCTACCCCTTACTTATCGCGTTACTAGTAACAGCCGGGCCATATCGGTTGTACGAACTGGCGCAAGCCGAGCACGGCTATCGCCCGCTGGTTGAAGGGTATACAGGGAAATGTCATCTTTGCGTAGATGTTCGGCGGCATCTTGCCGCTCAGGGGAACTACCCGGAATTACAGCCGGGGGATTTTTATGAGAGTTTCTAGCTGTGTTGGTAACGTGCCTAGAGAAAATTTCACGTTTCACGCTTCACGCTTATCAGTGTTCCCAATCTTGCAACAAACCGGTTGAATCCAGTTACATACTCATCGAGATAGTCTTGCGCTAGCAAATCGGCCAGCGACTCTTCACCTAATGCCATGAGCCGGGGGACATGGGCGCGAAAATCCCGTAAACTTACCCGCATGCGTTCCGTATCATCCGTGAGGAAGCCCCACACCAGCTCTTTGGTCACACCATCATCTTTAGCACTCACAAAGCGTGTGAGCGTGCTGCCACAGGTTACCCGGCCTACGTTGGAGAATACCTCATTGCCCTTCACAATTTCATTGAGGACGCTGATGTGTTGGGGAATCTGGTCAAGCCAATGCTGGGTAGAGGGCGAGAGATGCGCCAGCAAGCGCAATGTGGCCGTATTGAAACTTTCACCACGCATGGTCACGGCTTTTAACGCCTCCAACAACTTACCGAAGGCGTCCAAATAGGCCAGTAATGCGCGCCGCGCTTGATCGAAGGTCTGCCAGTTCATGGGGTTGGACTGTTCTTGATAGGAGCGATAGGCTTCGTGCGTGGCATCGTACTGCGCGAGCATCTCGGTCAGTGGATTGCGAAAGGTGGTGGGGAAGAGCCGCTCTTTAGGTGAGACGTTGGAGGCATCCATCGGTATCAGCAATGCCGGGTTGTTTTCCTGCATTCTGGCCAGCGTTGCTTCTACAGTGAGCAGGGCAGCTTGCACATCAGGCTCTTTGCCACGTTGTGTGCGCAAATCGGCCAATGCTGCCTGCGCTCGGGGTGAGGGTTTGTAATATGCGGCGTGAAAGCCTCGGTACAAGAGCAATAAGTCGTTGACGGTCAGCACCGCGCCGCGTTGTGCTAACCACTTGCGTAACTGTTGCAAGGCTGCCCCATCGAGCGTGTCGGATTCGGCAGCCGCCTCACGCGGAATACGGGTCGCGGCGGGTTCCAGCTTCGCGCCGGATAAAAGCCCTAGTGGCTGCGGCGCGGTGACAGGTTGGCGTGGTGTGGCGCT
>Ga0334885_1001958_pt1 | contig 22733 bp, 19 predicted proteins | sample GraSluR1_MG_8_FD_207233 | JGI IMG/M metagenome (GOLD analysis project Ga0334885, IMG submission 207233) | Sludge microbial communities from methane-producing bioreactor in Wageningen University, Netherlands - Granular Sludge_31_05-R1 | ecosystem: Engineered > Bioreactor > Anaerobic >...
CCCTTTTCAAAATGCTCCAGCATATCCTTGAGCGTCAGATCGTCCTCCCGTTGCCCTTCGGCGTCTTCACCGGACGGGAGCATATCGGCGTGAAGCTCCCGCATCACATCCAGCAGGGTAATGGTATGCGCAGAAGCGTTGATCATCAGACGCTGCAACGTATTTTCCAGCTGTCGGATATTCCCCGGCCAGTCGCAGGAGGCCAGGTAGCGCACAGCACCCTCTTCCAGCAGCTTGCAAGTGCCGAATTTTTCGTTGTACCGCACCAGAAAATGCCGCAGCAGCGCCGGGATCTCGCCGCGTCGTTCCGACAACGGCGGCACCCGTATAGGAAAAACATTCAACCGATAAAACAGATCTCTTCGGAACTGTTTTTTCTCCATCAGCTCCTCCAGATCCCGGTTCGTGGCCGACAGGATGCGAACGTTGCTCTTGACCGGCTTCGTGCCGCCGACCCGGAAGAATTCGCCATCCTGAATGACGCGCAGCAGCTTGGCCTGCATGTCCAGCGGCAACTCGCCCACTTCGTCCAGAAAGATGATGCCGTTGTCCGCCGCTTCAAAATAGCCCTTCTTCCCCGATGCGTTGGCCCCGGTAAACGCTCCTTTTTCGTACCCGAAAAACTCGGATTCGATCAGGTGCTCCGAAATGGATGCACAGTTGATTTTGATGTACGGCTGGTTGCTCCGGGTGCTGTTTTTTTGGATCATGGACGCAACTTTTTCCTTGCCCACGCCGGTGTCTCCCGTGATCAACACGTTACAGTCGTACTTGGCTACGGACAGGATCTCTTCCAGAACGCTGCGCATGGCCTTGCTGTCACAGATAAAATCATCGGTAAGCCCGGCCTGTTCCAGGCTGGCGCGCTGTTGCTTGATGTTCTTGCGCAACGCGTAACCCACATTGTCCGCCAGGGTATATCCATCCAAGCTTCCTTCGGGGATATAGGGGGAGATTTCTTTAAGCAACGCGATGTCAAAGGCGGCATATTCCGGGTCGTACCCTTCTCCGCAACGAATATCGATTCGGCGGCGAATCACCTCTGTAATATACAAGGCTATATTGTAGTTGTTGATCATGTTGGCAAAGTAGACGACGCCTCCGTCTCGGGTGGACAGAATATTGATCGTTTCCGCGCCGGCCATATCAGCACAGTTCACCGACAGGTCAAACAGCCCCACATCCAGATTTTCCAAGCATTCCACGGGCTTGACGATGTTCACGTAGCGGATCGATGAAAAGGTTTTTTCCAGGAGTATCCGCAACTGACTGCTTCGAGTCCCAAGATCCGTGTTGTTGTCGAAAAGGCATACGATCTCGGCATCGGGGCCCGCAGCTTTTCGGATCGCCAGGCCAAAGAGCAAATTGGTAAGCAAACTGTTTCCCACCACCAGACTTCTCTGTTTATCCCTCGCGCATTTGTGGACGCTGTAGAGCGTGCCGGATTCGTCCAGGGTATAGAGCAACAGGCTCACCAGAAGATCCTCCGGCTTGCGGATCAGTGGCAGAGATTCGTTGATCAGCGCATATCCTTCCGCCTCGATTTGCGACAAGCCGAAATGCACTTTTCCGATCTCCTGAATATACAGGGGGATCGCAGCCAGGGATGCATTGCAGATCACGTCCTGCCCCACGCGCAAGCCCTGGGGATTGTGGAAGGATCCGCCGATTTCCTCGATGGTGCCGTACACCAGCCCACCGGTATCGGTGATGGGATTGTGCAGTTTGCCGCGCTTGATCACGATGTCCCGAATCCGTTCTTTGATACGCGCTTCGTCATTCCCGGATTCTACGCAGATTTGCCTGAACCCGGCACTTTCGATGTGGATTCTTTTCACTTTCAGTCGCAGTTCGTCCGAAAGAATCTTTCGGTTGTTGTCGATTTTCCAGGCAGAAATGGGGAGAACCTCTTTTGGTTCGATCACCCGTTTGATTCCATAAAAATTCTCCATTTTTTCCTCACTTGCATGGCCGGTTCGTCGTTCGGTGAAACGAAATCGGTTCACTTTCGTTCAATTGTAAGCATACCGCATTGGCACGCAATTTGCAATATAAATAAGCATCGCATGGAGCCGAAGGCAATCAAGTCCCTTTCGGCGGCTGAAAAGAAAAGGAGAACGGAAATGGAACAGAAAATTACATCTACGATCCGCCTCAGGTTGTCGGCAAAAGACGCCCATTACGGCGGAAATCTGGTAGACGGCGCTCATATGGTCCACTTATTCGGAGATGTGGCCACGGAATTGCTCATCAAGTGTGACGGCGACGAAGGTCTCTTCCTGCGCTATGATGAAGTCGAATTCCTGGCGCCTGCTTATGCGGGAGACTATGTTGAAGCCTACGGCGAGATCACCAAGATCGGCAATACCTCCAGGGTCATGGAATTTGTGGCCAAGAAAATCGTGGCCGCAAGACCGGACATCAGCCCCTCGGCGGCGGACTTTCTGGAAGAACCTATTGTGGTCTGCAGAGCCAAGGGCGTATGCGTCACACCCAAAGAATCCAAGAGAAAGTAATCGATGCGGCTCAACAAATATATCGCACAGGCCGGCATCGCCTCCAGGCGAAAAGCCGATGAACTGACGATCAACGGCCAAGTTAAGATCAACGGCAAAACGATGCGGGAGCCGGGCTACGACGTTATGCCCGACGACGTTGTACACGTTGCGGGGAAGGTCATTACAAACCGTGAAGCCCTCGTATATTATGCCTTAAACAAACCGCCCGGATACATAACGACCACGGCAGACGAAAAAGACCGTCCAACGGTGCTTGCGCTGCTGAGGGATGTATCCGAGCGGATATTTCCGGTGGGACGACTGGATGCTGCCACCACAGGACTTCTCATCCTCACCAACGACGGGGATCTTGCCCAGCACTTGGCGCATCCCTCCCAGCACGTATACAAGACTTACGTAGCGGAAGTGGATGGAGCGGTGAATCTGGACGAACTATGGACCCTTCGCAACGGTGTCGCCATCGACGGGCGCACCACTGCGCCGGCCATCGTCCGGATTCTCGAAAAAAAAGACCATCAGACCACTTTGGAGATCCAAATCTACGAAGGCCGCAACCGGCAGGTCCGAAAAATGTGCGCGGCCGTCAATCACCCGGTCCGACTACTGGAGCGTACGGCCATCGGAGACATCCATCTCGGCCGGCTGAAGCAAGGTCATTATCGCAAGCTTACCCGACAGGAAATCGATTATCTCAAAAACTGCTAAAGAGCAGCCGAAAGGCTGCTCTTTTCTATGCGCTGATCTCATTTTCCTTCTACAGATCCAGCAGCTGATCCAGGGCGTAGGCCACCCCGTCCTCTGCGTTGCTTCGCGTGATCACATCAGCCATTTCTTTCAGATCCTCCACGGCATTGCCCATGGCGACAGCTACTTGGGCAGCCGCCAGCATTTCGGCGTCGTTGGTGCTGTCACCGAAGGACATGATATTATCGTGGCTCAGACCCAACATCTCCGCCAGAGCCTTCAGCGCCGTGGCCTTAGAGGTGGTGGCGCCTCCCAGCTCAATGTTGTAGGGCATGGAACTAACCACCGTCAGGCCTTTGACGCCCCTTAATTCCTGCCAGTAGCGAAGCCGCTTCTCCCGATCCGGAAACAACAAGTTGATATTCTCCAGCTGATCGGCGTATTCCCGGATCAGCGCCACGGCATCCTCCACCGGCTTGCGGGTCGCCAACACATAGTTCTGACTCTTTTCCGTCAGCACGCCATAACGGGGAAGATTTTCCATGCAATGCCTGTCCGCATAGACCTGATGGTGGAAAAACACCTCTCGCATCAGGTCCGGGTCGGCAATCCAGGGCATGGCAGCTTCTACCGCATCCCGTGTAAGCAGGTTGGAATAAATGGTTTCACGGGTATGCTGATCCACGATGTGCGCCCCGTTGGAAGAGATCATATAGCGGATTCCCTCCATGTTCAACACCTCTTGGGGAAAGGCTGAATATCCCCTTCCCGTGGCGATGACAATATGATATCCCTTTTCCATGGCCCTCAGGATACAGGCTTCGTTGGCCGGCGAAAGCATTCCCTTCTCGTCCAACAGTGTTCCGTCCATGTCAAAAGCCAGGATCTTGATTTTTTCCAGTACTTCTTTTGTGATATTTCTCTTGATGATCATAGTTCCTCCAGAATCTCGCTGATTGCCTCCGGTTCTTTCTCCAATGTAAGCATGACGGCAGCGGACAGCACCAAACTCGCCCCCAGGAGGCTCCGCAGACCAAAGGGCTCATGCAAGATCAGCACGCTCAGTAAAACCGAAATCACCGGCTCCAGGATCCCAAAGATCCCCGCCACTGTAGGCCCGACATATCTTACGGCTGTCGGCACCATGGCGTTGGCCAGGGCAGAGACCAGTACCGCGCCGATGATCACATAGAACCAACCGATGGGCATCATGCCGCCGGAAAGATCGTATCCGGCCAAAAGTCCGTAAATCGTCAGCGCTGTGCCGGAAAAAATGCAGCCGTAAAAAGATATCACAAAACCGTTCAAAGACTTCAGCCCCAGCTTGTCCATCACTGTCAGAAATATCGCGTTGCTTACGCCCGATGCGAAAGCCAGCGCCAATCCTTTCGGATCGACGACCGCATTGCTCTCCAAAAAAAACCAGACACCGGCGAAGGCCAGCAAGAGAGCAAGTGTCTTGGTGCGGCTCAGCTTTTCCTTGAAAATAAATACGTAGATGCAGGCGACGATTACGGGGAAGCAAAAGTGCGTGCAGGTGGCCAGCCCTACGGAAATGTATTGAAACGAAGAATACATCAGCATCGCCGTAAGAAATCCGCCCTGAACACCGAGATACGCCAGCCCGGCCAACTGTTTCTTTGTCACGCGAATAGGAATATGCCTGGCGTTCAGGATCAGGAACAGCAACAGAACCGAAATCATATTCCGATAGACTAAAATGGAGACCGTGTTACCGCCGCCGCCGTACGCCAGCTTGCCGGTGATACCGGAAATGCCATAACAGATCGCCGCTCCTGCAGCAAAAAGCATGCCTATTTTTTTGTGATTGATGCTGCTCATGCCGTTTCCCCGCTATTCAGCCTGCTCTTTGGGTCTTTTTCCAGTCCCAGCAGAATCGCCGCCGTCAAAACACAAGCGGCGCCAACAATGCTTCGGAAGCCGAAAGGTTCTCCCAGAAGAAGCACCCCCAGCAATACCGAAGTGACCGGCTCCAAGATCCCGGCAATTCCGGTAACGGTGGCGCCTACGTTCCGAACAGCTACAGGTATCATGGTATTTCCCAGCACGGAAACCAGCACGGCAGTTGCCGTAATGTACATCCATGCGTTGGAGTCCAATACGCCCTGAAACGGATATCCCCGAACCGTCCCGAAGAAGCCAAGCCATAAAGAGGAAAAGAGGCAGCAATAAAACGACAACTTATACCCATCCATGGATTTGAGTCCCCGGCGATCCATCACGATCAGATACGCCGCATAGGTGACACCGGACAGCAGCGCAGTCAGGATTCCCAGAGAGTTGATTCGGGCATCGCTTTCCACAAAGAACCAGACACCGGCAATACCGAGCACCAGGGCGAGGATCTTGATGCGACTGAATTTTTCATGGTAGAACAGTGCGTATATCACGGCCAGGATGACAGGAAAGCTAAAATGCAAGCAAGTCGACAACCCTACAGAGATCAGCGTATAGGAGATATAGAGAAGAACACCGGTCACAAAGCCCCCCAGCAAGCCCAGCCAGGCCAGCCCTGCGCATTCTCGCCGAGTAATGGACAGATCTGTTTTTCTGAGCCTCAGGACAGCAAAGAGCAAGGGCACGGAAATCAGATTGCGGTAAAACGAAAGCGCTACGGGATTTCCCCCGCCCACGTAGGACATTTTTCCGGTGATAGTGGAAACGCCGTAGAAAAAGGCGGCGCCCATGGCAAAGATCAATCCGGTCCGCTTGCTCATTCGTCTTCTTCCTTGTGATCCTCCTCCAACGATATGGAAATCTGCTGTGCTGTCAGTTCGTCGGAAAATTCGTAGCTGTCCGACAGAACCAGGGTCCCGATATCTTCGATCTGCGGCAGATCTCCCAGAGATTCAAACCCGAACTGGGCAAGAAAACCTGATGTGGTTCCGTAGAGGATCGGCCGCCCTATGGCCGTGCTCCTGCCGCATTCCGCCACCAATTCCCTGCGTATCAACCCCTCCAACACGCGGTCGCTGCGAACACCTCGGATGGAATCGATCTCTCCCTTGGTAACCGGCTGCCGATATGCGATGATCGCCAACACTTCCAGCGCGGCCTGGGTGAGACGCTTTTCTTTGACCGGCGTGCAGAGACGTTGAATGTAATCATCATTTTCCGGGTTGGTGCACAGCTGAAAACGGTGGTCCATCTCCCGGATCCGGATCCCGCTCCCCCGCTCTTCGTAATCGCCCATCAGATCCCGAAAGCAATCGACGATCTCCTGAACCGATAGATTGAACAGCTCTGCGCAGACCTTCGCTTCCAAGGGGTCTCCCCAAACGAACAGAAGAGATTCCAGAGCGGATTTGATTTTTTGATTAGCGGACATACACCCTCCTGTTTCAACGGCCGGGAACTTTTTCTTCTCGAAGCGCGATTTCGATATCGCCGAACTGCTTCGGCTGACGAACTCGTATGGCGGCCTGCTTGATCAATTCCAGTATGGAAACAAAGGTAAGCACCACGTCGTAGCGGTCGCTCTCCCTTGCGATCAGTTCCGAGAATCGGACCTTGGATTTTCGACGGAAGAAGGCGCGGATCTGTCCGATCTTATGTTCTATGCTCATGCGCTGGCGTTCCACCCGTTCATAGTTGTGCCGGATCTCTTCCATCTTCTGCTTCCGAAACAGAAACGCGCGGAAAGCCCGGGCAAACTGATCGATATCTGTGCGAAGAAACTCTTCCGTCGGGCCTGTATACGGCGTCAGATCTTCCCGGGGCTTGGTGTGGATGTGGGTGATGATTTCTTCCTGCTGGCCGAAAAAGTCCGCCATCTCCTTAAAGCGTTTATACTCCAGAAGCTGGGCCACCAGATCTCTTCTGGGATCCTCTTCGCCCTCCGGGATCCCTTCCTCTTCGGAACCGGGCAGAAGCATTTTGGATTTCAACTCGATCAGCGCAGCAGCAAGCACCATAAATTCCTGAGCCACCGCCACGTCCTGTTTTTTCATTTCGCGGATGTATCCCAGATATTGCGTTGTGATCTCCGATACACGGATGTCATAGATGCTCATGCGGGCGTGCTCGATCAGATAGACGAGCAGATCGAAGGGCCCTTCGAAAACATCCAGTTTGACTTTATAGGCCATACCTACCTCTTCTGCTTGGAATTACCACAATATATTGTACCATAGAACATCTTTACTCACAATCAAAAGGCGGCTCCGGAGCCGCCTGTTTCATCAAATTCCACGCCGAAGAATCAATCTGCTTCCGCTGCAGATGCCCGTACGGCATCGGCGGCCAGGCGGGTCTCAAATGCGTGGCTGTAGCCACGATTGGACAGCCATCCTTCTAAAACGCCCCGATTATAGATGCACTTTTCCGCATAGCCGGTCTTGTATTCCCCACTGCTCACAATAACGACGCCCTGATTATAGGCTGAAAGCGCTTTGATCACGTCCCCTTTGAAAATCCACAGCCGGTCACGAACATACATCGCGCCGAATTCCACATTGATGTGCGGGTCCTTCAGCTGTTCGACGGAGATGCCGTATGCTCTGGCGGTCCTTGGCATGATCTGCATCATACCGATGGAGCCGAAAGTCGCTACGATTCCTGCCTGAAACGAAGATTCCGTTCGAGAGACCGCCATCAGAAGATCTTGGTCTACATCATATACGTTGGCTTCGTGACGAAACAAATACTCATAATAATACGATTCCGATACACTCAACTCCGGCCGAACGCCTCGGATATAAGCCGCGCGGCCCTCGATGTAAGAGGCATTGGTCGCGCTGTAGTAGCTTTTCGCCGGAATCGCCGCATCGGTGCTGATGTACAGTCCCGTCACAGCGTCGTAGTGCGCATCCCATCCGAACATGGCGCTGTTGCGGAATGCGGACAACGGAAGATAGGGAATCTCCCCCACAAAAAGAATCTCGGTTTCATCGAGGGAAAAGAACTCCGTCGCAGGAGTGGATATAGCGGTTTGGTTGGCCACAGCCTCCAGCAACCCGGACAATGACCAGATGACCGGATCGACAATCTGCCTCCATTTGGCAGATAGAGCCGCGGCTTCCGTATGATCGAACTCCTCTACGGCCGCTACCACATAATCGTATCCCGGCAGTCCTGTCTGGTTTTCCAGATTGCATCCCAGGTCGGCCTCCTTGACAGTCTGACCACTGGGCGCAACGGGCCGAAGCTGGATCAGGCGATGTTCCTTGTCCAAACGCATCTGAAAACCCAAGGCCGCTCCCAGTGCCGGTGTTAAAGGCACGTAGGTGCTTCCCTGTCGTATCACAAAAGGCTGGACCAGTTCGTAATTATTGACCAATATCCCGTTTATATAGATGTCGCGGGCGATAAATGACAGATGTGCTTCTTCTTCTGCTGCGATGGGTATATAAGAAAAGAGCCATACGGCAAGAGCGGTCGTTAGAGCCAGGCTTCTCCGCAGCAATTTGTTATGAAACATGCGTTATCCTTCCTTTCGTTGGAGAAGTAGGGCTATTTTACCACATCCGCACACTTTTGGCTAACTTTTGTATGACATTTATGTTATAAATAGATGACAAACAGAAAAGGAGAATTGGTATGCTTCACATTTTAGTCGTATTATCCATGGACAAAAAACAGAAGGCATTGCTCGAAAGCAAAGCCCCGGGTGCTGTCTTTTTGTATCGGGACCAGAAGACCGTGCCGGAGGAAGATGTCAAAAACGCCGATATCATCCTGGGCAACGTGCCCGAAGCTTATCTGAACAATGCCTCGAAGCTGCGCTGGTTGCAGCTGGATTCCGCTGGCTCGGATAAATATGCCGCTCTGCCCCTCTTTCGCGAAGAACACGCACGCCTGACCAACGCTTCGGGCTGTTATGGCCTGCTGATTTCCGAATACATGGTCGGCGCCGCCCTTTTGCTCTGCGTGGGTTTTCACAAGTACAGAGATCAGCAGACCGCCCATGTCTGGAAGGACGGTGATCAGGCAAAAACCGTCAGCGGATCCCGCACACTGGTAGTGGGATTGGGAGATATCGGCAGTCATTTTGCTCAAAGCATGCACGCCCTGGGCAGCGCAGTAACGGCCATACGCCGGACAGGGGGATCCAAGCCGCCTTTCGTGGAATCCGTCCACACCCTGGAAGATCTTCCGACGCTGCTGCAGGAAGCCGACATCGTGGGCGTTTGTCTTCCCCAGTCGCCCGAAACAATGAACGTTTTCGATGCCCAAGCGTTTGCCGCCATGAAGCCCGGCGCCTTCCTGATCAACGTGGGAAGAGGATCGGCCGTAGATGCCGACGCGCTGACGGAAGCCCTCCGCAGCGGCCATCTGGGCGGCGCCGTGCTGGATGTGTTCCAGCCCGAACCGCTGCCGGCGGATCATCCCCTTTGGGATCAGCCCGGCGCCTTGATCACGCCGCACATCGCCGGATTGGATGAACAACCCGACGCCCACGGAAAGATCATCGCTTTGTGTACTCGCAATCTGGAACATTTCATGAACGGGGAAGCGCTGGAAAGCCAGGTGGATCTGGAAACGGGATATCGAAAAAAATAGAAAATGCCGCCCGGTGAAAGCCGTGGTGTCATGGGGACAATTTAAGAAAAGCAAGCTGAATACGGAAGATAAGAAAGAGGCGTTGTCCCGCAGGGGATGGCGCCTCTTTCTTATGTTTTGGCAAAATAGAATCTATGGATTGTTTGTCGCGGGTTGCCTATAAACATTAATAAAGTCTCGCATAAGGCATATCGATTGGCTCAGCTGCTCTGATGTATATCTCTGATTAAGAGTATTTTCCGGATGATGTATTTGGTGCCTTATGTATTCTGTTAATATTTTTTGCTCATCGATTGGATTGCCGTTCGTTTGTCGTTGATATCTAATTGTGGGCTTGCCTGTTTTGAAAGCACTAAGTTGCCCTTCAGCTTCAATAAATCCGTATAATTCATTGTGGTATTCTTCGGAAATCTCTGAAAAAGCTTGGAAGTTTACCTCATTCAATGAAGGATAAGGGAGTTGCCCCGCCTCAACAGACTTGACCATCCTTGCCCCTCCATCAACTGAAATTAATCGTAAATTTTCAAATTGAAGTTCTTTAACCAAAGCGGCGCTGTGGGTTGTAATGATTATTTGGGTGTTTGGCTCTGAGGCAAGGTCAATTAATGCCTTAATCAATTTTTTCTGATACTCCGTATGTTGCGATGTCTCGGGTTCTTCAATCGCATAAATTATGCTTGCGCAGTTTCTCTGACCTCTTCTTCGTTCAGCTTCAGCTCGAAAAAAATTTAATAATACTAATCGTTTGACCCCGCTACCCCTTTTGTTAATCGGGATATCATTATCACCCGAAATTCTGACATTTTTAAAAACATCTGCCCATTTGAGGCTTTCTGTTGTCGGTATGACAGGATTTAAGCTGGCTGCTATTAGCGGATCCATTTCCCGTAATTTTTGAAGTGTTCTTGTTGAAACATCATTAAGGTTTGTCCTGATTTCATTGGCTATTTCATTCAATTTCTGCTGCAACGTAGCATCGCGTAAAATTTGCTTTACAGATTCCATTAACGGATCTTGAACTTCACTATCGCTATCACTATTTTCTCGGTCAGATTTAAATAATGAATATAGCGGTAAAAATTCTTGTAACTTGCCCCATATTGACTTAGTATCACCTTTTGAGATATCAATTTCCGTTTCAGAACATCGCAAATCTGCCGTATAATGATTCCAGATAGCAGTTCTCATGACGGCGTTTCTGGTTCTATCTTCACACCGAATATTTTCATGTTCTATAATTCTTCTAAGGTCTGTATCTTTCTTTTGGAGAAGGTCAGCACATTGAGCATTGGTAGGGTGATACGCCTTTACGAACACTTTTACAGCACCTGCATTAGGGAATTTTTTGATTATTTCAAGCTGCTGGTTACTGTTTAATAGAAATTCTGATTGAAGCGTTGTTTCATTGGTAACGTCAATCACAATTCTATCAGGTAGTTCCTCGAAGCAAGCAGAAATATAAATGTCAGTATCTCCATCTGCCGCTGCCTGTTTGTTAATGTCTTGCTTATCAATTTTAATACTGCCTTTTCCGTCATTAAAAAAAATATCAAGAGCCTCCATAATACATGATTTTCCGATATCGTTTTTACCAACAAAAGCTGTCAGGTCGCATAAATCAATTGAAATTTCATCTTTGTAACACCTAAAATTTTTGAGTTTCAATGTTTTCAATTTCATTTTACGCTATCTCCTTTCCAAATTTCTCACAACGCACACTGTTTCATCTCCGCAGATGTTGCGGATCTTTAAGCGTAGGGGTTTTTCTTCGCTTTTTATGCTTCCATCCCAGAAGTCCTTTGTTTTTGTACCATTAAATATTACATAGCCCAGCTTGTCTATTTTTATTTCTGTATCCGAATGCCATTCACCGCTATCAGCAGTACAGTCAACTGACAAGAATTCTATTAACTCCAAGCCCTCATTACTTATAACAATGGGCCTATATGGTCTTTTTTCACTGGAATTTGCAAAGGCCTTTTGATTGTATTCATCAATTTTTTGGTTTACACGGTCGCTCATAAAGCGGTTTATTGTTATTTTATACTCGGGAATTAAGGTTTCTTGCACCTGTTCACAGGAGAATTCTGCATAGTCTTCAATCACAACATCATCAAGAATATCTTTTAAATCCCTAAGCTCGATTTTTATTGTAGTGCTATCATCATCAGCAATGAATTTTTCTATCTCCGTTTTATCTGTAATATCTATGTAATAAACAATTACTTTTTTAATATTGCTGTCGAGATCAGGAATGGCTTCATGCAAAATGCGGTTCATCATAACCACATCAAGAAGCTTTGAGCTGCTGTCCATAAGATTAGGCACATAGACCGGAATTGTGCCCAGCTTGCTGTCAGATATGGCCCCTTCCCAAAAGCTGTCCAGGCCATCTTCATTTTTAAGCCCTGGGATAAGGGATTTGATTTTCTCCATGGTTTGAACAGGATTTCTGTAAAGAGAAACACCGTCTTTGATTTCAAGCACATCAAAATCAGCCTTATCGGCAACAAGGCGGTCACGAGTTGTTTGAATAGAATTTATGCCGATATCACAGTGTATAAATCTCCTACCTAGTTTATTAGCAACAGCGGCTGTTACACCGCTGCCGCCGAAGAAGTCAGCTACAAGCATATTTTCGTTAGAGGAGGCTTTTATAATGCGTTCTAATAAGGCTTCCGGTTTTTGAGTCGCATAGTTAAGTCTTTCATCAGCAACAGGATTAATAACGAAAATATCTGTCCAAAGGTTCTGCACAGGGCTACCTTCCCATTCATCTAAAAACTGCTTTCGCTCAATACGTTGGTTTTTATTTTCTGGAAACTTAAGTCTACCTTCCTTTTCGTAACGCTCCATAGTGTCACGGGAAACGGACCAACCGTTTGGGGGAGATTGATAACCTTTATATTCGTAGACAAGGGACTGACTGTATGAAGGACTTATTAACGGGCTAAGTCTGTATTTTCTGCCATCTTCATTAACATATTTGAATCGCTTCAGATAATTATCTTGTCCTTCCTTCATTAGAGGCGTTACAAAATAATAATCTTCCGACTTTGTATAATAAAATATGGAATCTGTAACAATACCATATTGATTTGTTTGTCCTAAGTTACCTTGCTTTCTTTTCCACACTATTTCATTTTTAAAACAGTCATCTCCGAAAATTTCATCAAGTAAAATTTTAACATAGTGTCCTATGTGATAATCCAAATGCACATAAATACTGGCAGTCTCGCTCATCACGCTTTTAATCGCCATAAGATTTTCATACATCCAGTTAAGGTACTTTTCCTTATCCCAAACATCGCCGTACATTTTTTCTTCAAAAGCACGGAATTCCTCGCTTGTCTCAAGCTCCTGCTCGGCCTTGGCAATTGCTTCGGCAACCTTTGGGTTACGGCGAACATATACCTTTTTAGCATAATCAGCACCGCTGGCAAAGGGAGGATCGATATAGACAAGGTCAACTTCTATTCCTTGTTCTTTTAGATAGGCACAAGCCGAAACACATTCGCCGCGAATAACCATATTGCCGTCTTTATTTTCGCCTACAGTTTCCTGTTTCTCCATTTCATAAAGAGGCATGCCACGGCACAGATTACCTCTCACATCATTTGCACCCTTATATTTTAGAGTGCGTTTGAAATTATCTAAAATAGCCTGTCCTTCAATAGGATCAGGGAAAAAGGGTATATACTTAATTGCCATTAAATTTCTCCTCCATTTTTCATTATTGCAGAAACGGCTCCCTCAGTAGCCGCTGTTATAAAGGCAGTTGCAATTGTTCCTATTGTCTTGATAGACATATCCAAGCTTTTTTTGGCTATTGTCTTAACAGTTTTTTGCCAAATACCTTCATCCCTTATTTTGTCTAAGAAGTCAGACCCTTCCCATGTAAGACCATTAGCAAAAAAATGATAATAGGGATCATCATCAGCAGCCAGTGCACTGAAGTTTTTAATCAAACCATACTCATACATCATAGAACAATGCCGACCAATATCCCCTGAACTATAGCCTTCAATGCAAACACTAGAATCAAGCTCTGTTTGTTCTTCGATTAAAAATAAAACTTTTCTAACTAACTCCATATCTCTTTTCATTAATCAATTCTCCTTAAAAAATTTCTTAATTATATTTGCTGTCGTCATTATTCTGTCATTTTCGCTTAGGTTATCTTCAAGATAAAGGTATTCAAAGCGGTCATATCCAAATTTATCGTTATTCTTTTCTGTAAATGCCGTTTCCATAAAGGTTCGTTTGTCTTTAAAAGAAGGATCATTTGCATAAATTCTACCTTTGGTTTCGATAATTACTGCTTTGTATATTTTTTTATCCTTACGCTTTATTACTAAAAAGTCTGGGGTATACATGCCTATATAAGACCATTTCATACCATTTTGTTTATAGCACTTAATCTTAAATTCTGTCAAAGCTCTGTCACCGTTATAATATATTTCTATGCCTTCAGTTTTAACAACATCCAGCTTTAAAATTTCGTCTAAAAATGTTCTTTCAAAGCCGCTATCAGCCTTATAAGGCAGGTAGTGGAAGGATCTGTTTTTCATGGGATGGGAGATTATCCGTTTTCTTAGCATTTCAGCGATATCCGTTTGGCTGGTTTCTTCGGCAAGCTCTAACATTTTCTGTTCTTTTGGAGTGAGCTTAAGCTTTCCTTTGTCATCAAGCATGATGTTATCGACGGTCTTTTCATCAGGGTAAAAAATAGATGAATCCTTCACCTCTATTTCCGTTGTAAAACTTTCGACTTTGAGCAAAGCAGCTTCTTCAGGAATGAGCTCTTCAACAGTTTCAAAGCTGCGCTTCTCATAGAAAGCTTTGCGTATATTGGCATTTATAGCCTGAATATCATAGTTTGAGCTAAAATATATGTTACCATCTCGTTTATATGTAATGGATTCAAATACAGCCATTAATTTATAGTTATGGGGATTCAAATCTGAAATAGAGATATAGCCAAAACTTTCTTTAACGATATTATAAAGCCACGTATTATAATTCGCCAGAACAAGACCGTGTTCTATGCTTTTTGTTTGTATTTCAGTGATATCTAATCCCTGTTTAAAAACGGCCTCTTTTATAATCTGATCCTTTTTTGAGCCTTGGATTGAAGCAGAGATATTTTCGCTGACAGATAAACTTTCATCAATAACAAACGTTCTATAGTTGATCTTCAGCTGATAAAAATCAATTTTAGGCAACCTTAAATAGGCTGTACGGTCGTATCGTTTAATTGTGGCGTTAGGATTTATCTTGCCCTTTTCAAATTCCTTAATTGAAATATGATGCTGTTTTTCTAGTTGGGTGTTTAATATTTTTGCATTACTTTCATTGAGATAGATCAGTGCCGTTTCCAGATTTCCTCTTTCCACCTGTCTAAGACAGCGGCAAGATGTCTGGAGCACCATATTTGTACTGCAGTCCCCTTCTTGGGATAGTATGATTCCCGTCAAGCTGCGACAGTCCCAACCTTCCTTGCCAATCTGTACAAGCAGCACAATGCGAACTCTCGAAAATGGCTTATCAAGACTCTCAAAGGCTAAGGCACTATCAACTGGTATGGAGAATTTCTTATTTCCACCATGAAATTTTAAAACTGCTTCCGATGGATTAAGGCCATATTCTTCTGCAATGTGTACAGCAAGGGGATAAACCTGTTCTTCAAGGGTTTCGATGTTACCGCAATAGACTCCGATTTTTGCAACTGTGCCATCGTAGTACACTATATCCTTATATTTATCTAAAAACTCACGGATGCCTTTTTCGGTTATATCCAGGCGCTCATTATTTGCGGCTATTTTCACGGCTGGTACTTTGAGAAAATTTCCAATGCCCTGAATAAGAGGGTAGTAGTGCACAATATTTGAAATTTCAGAACTGGATATCGTCAATTTATCCGCAACATCAAGCTTTTCAGCTTTTTCAAGGTAGGGTGTGCCGGAAAAACCGATTACACTTGTCAGTGTTTTATTCGCCATCCATTTCGTAACCACAGCCCGAAGTTTTTTGTTGTTAGTTGCCGCGTGATGTACCTCATCAATAAAGATGGATAGTTGGGGCAGTTTACCTATGAGATTTCTTAATTCGTTGGCTTGCCTATCCTTTTCATCATCACTTTTTTCAAACATAATGATTTGCCCGTCTTTTTCTTGAATACGGTCAAGAATAACCTTTTCTGCATTGGTAACGGCAACTAACCCAAACAGGGTATCCAAAGGCTGGTGGATGGCAATTTTTTGGACATTGGGGTTTTTTGTTTTATTAGATTTCTTTGCACTTTTATTCTGGTCTAAAACTTCAAATATAAGCCTTCTTTTTAAATCTGAAGCAGCCGGTTCAGGAATTACCCATGAAGGGTCAAAGTGCTGTATGGTTCTAAGGCTGGGCACTACAGAAGTTTTTAGCCCGGAAGGAGCAAATATTATAAAGTTATGAGCAAAGGCTTTATTATCCGGCTCGTTTTGTGCAAAATATAAATCCAAATATATAAAGGCGGCCATTAGATATGTTTTTCCGGCCCCCATTGGTAAACTAAATAAATAGTCTGTATAGGAAATATCATAAAATAATGATTTGAAAACAGATTCGTAATCTATACTTTCAGGGGCATCTTTAATCTGCTTAACAACTTTTGGCGATATTATTGTACCGGCATCATCAGTCAGCGATGCGTATTCTAACAAGGCGACTGCACTGGGGTTATTATTTAAAAAAGTTCTTGTGTTTGATTTTAATTCAAGCTCTTGTATGTCAATATTATTAAAGGCACCGGCATTCATAAGCTGATACAGGGGCTTATTATCACAGGCTATTTTCAAAAACAAGTAGGTCGTAATCGCTTCTGTCTGTGCATCTCTCATTTTGCCGGTTGACGTAATATAGTTAACAAGGTCAGTTATCTGACAATCTTTTGAGCCAAGCCATGCCTCTCTTTTTTTACTTATCATCTTATAGATCATGTTCTAGTTATCCCCCTCGGCAGTATTGTTTTTTAGGCTAATAATGTCGCCGATATCAACATTTAAAGCAGTTGATATTTTTACAAGTGCATCCATGCTCACATATTCGTCTTTTCCGAGCTTGGCGAGGGTAGATGTGCTAATAGGCGCAAGTTCTAGTAAATCTATCTTTTTCAGATTCTTATCTATTAATAACTTCCAAAGTTTTTTGTAAGTAACTTTCATCAGTTCATTCTCCTTTGCCTTCGTTTAATATATTATAATCCATCTTGTGCGATAAGACAATAATATTTGTGTCTTAGAAATGTTAATTCTGTAAATACATATTTATATTGTATATAACCTAAGTGAATAAGTAGTGTTTATTAATTCGGATTAACCTTTTGATAATTGAGCCTCTATGACAGCAGCCATTAGCTTGAGTAAAGTTCTTAAGCCGATGGCTGCTTTATTTCCCCAAATGGAGCAATCTATTTTTAAAAAATGTGGAAGAAGTTTTGTAGAACCTCATTTGAAACCGGATTAGTAGTAGAGGGTATTTTGTAAAAAATTTGGTCCAACATCCCTTTGAAACCGGATTAATAGTAGAGGGATAAATAAATCCGCTCACACCCTGTGTTTTATCGGCTTAATAGTAGGGGGTTTTTTTCAATACTAAAATAAGGAGAAGATAAAAATGCAAAAACGATTTCACACCATTGACGGTGAAACACTTATGGATCAGCCGCTGCAGCCAATTCAATTTGTTGTGGAGGGACTATTGTCAAATGGACTTCATTTATTAGCCGGTGCACCCAAGTCAGGAAAAAGCTGGCTTGCCCTTTGGCTGTCTGTAACCATTGCAAAGGGTGAAGCTGTTTGGGGTAATCAGGTTAAGCAAGGCACAACTTTATACCTATGCTTTGAGGACAGCCGCCTGCGTATTCAAAACCGCCTATTTGATATTACCGACGATGCCCCTTCTAATGTACATTTCTGCGAGGAAAGCTTCCGGCTGGGAGAAGGGCTGGAGGAACGAATCACACAATTTGTTCTTGAACATCCAGGTACCGTGCTGATTATTATTGACACCCTGCAAATGATTCGAAGACCGGCATTGGATAATTCCTATGCAAATGATTATGCAGACCTTTCTGTACTTAAAAAACTGGCCGATAAAAATCAAATTGCAATTTTATTGATTCATCATCTCAGAAAACAAAAAGATGATGATCCTTTTAATCGTATCTCAGGCACCACAGGTTTGTCAGGTGCAGTTGATACAAGCTTTACACTGGTGGAAGAAAGGCGTGGCAGCGGCAAGGCAACACTTTCTTGTATCGGCAGAGACATTGAGTACAGGGAAATTGAGCTTGAACGAAATGAAAACAATGTTTGGGAACTGCTTTCAGACAGCAAGGATAACCCTGATTTACTGCTGCCCGATATTGTACTTCTTATCTCTGACTTTATGGCAGCTAAAAAAGAATACCAAGGCTCGCCTACGGAGCTTGCGGAGCTTATCAGCAGAAAAGAAAAAATGATAAGCCACCGTACACTTTCACGCCTTCTTTTGCAAAACCAAGATTTGCTTTATCAGAAAGGACTTATGATTCGCTGCTACCGCAGTAACGGCAGCCGCCTTATCTCACTTGCTCGTATTGGTGACGATAGTGCCGTTAGTGACGATGAAATCGATAACTGCCCCAGTGTGAAAAACATCGGCCCTGTTGACCCTATCGACACTGGTTAGCTACTGTGATCCGCCTGAACGGCCCGTGTTGCCTTTTCAGATACCCGTAGGGGATTGCTGCCCTCGGGCGGATAAAAAGCCCGCACAGGCGATTTGTGAGGAAGATTAAGCAGTCCTTTATTCCTCTATTTAAAAGTCACCCTCCCCATCTAAAAGAGGGCAGGAGAAAGCAAGGTGCTCTAAAGGTGCACCTTGCGGTCACAGCAGCCAGCAGTGCCGGCTGCAAAAGCCCGTGGCAAGCGGGTTTAGGGGAATTTAAGAAAATTTAAGACAGCAGAATTTTAGGTGCTGTAAAACCTCATTTGTGCTGTCATAGGTGCTGTAAAGCCCTGTGAACCCTGACTCAATGCGTTTCTGAGGTGCTGTTGCAGGTGCTTAGACGGAAAAAGTGAAGCGAGAGAAATTAGAAAAGGAGAATTGTTCTTATGAAGAAACAAAAAAATATAGGCAGCTATGCCGAAAGTAATCCGCAAATATTATCCCCCTTTGGCTACCCCCTCCCTGTCTTTGATGACACCCTCTCCGTCATTTCCGAGGAGGGGCATTACTGGCAGAGGGAAATGAAAGTAGATGGAAAATCCTTTACCCTGCGTTCCTTTTTCCAGCCTGTTTCGGTAGCAGCTCCCATTGATAAACTGCTTCATATGATTGATTCCAATGTTTTGAAAAAAGATTGAATTTAGAGTAGACTTGGCAAAATTGTTTCGGTATGATGTTCAGTACCGTATTCGGTTTGCCGGAAAGGAGATTATAGATGAAACAGGCAACTGAAAAATATACGATTTTATACGCAAGATTAAGTCAGGATGATGGCAGTCAAGGGGATTCCAACAGCATTCAAAACCAGAGGATGATGCTTGAAAAGTACGCAAAGGACAACGGATTTGAGAATCTTAAATTCCTATATGATGATGGAGCTACCGGTACAAATTTCAATCGACCGGCATTCCAAGAGGTAATGTTACTGATTGAAAACGGCGAGGCTGCAACTTTAATAGTCAAGGACATGAGCCGGTTAGGCAGGGAATATTTAGAGGTTGGCAGGCTGACAGAAATTGTGTTTCCAAGCTACGGCGTGCGGTTCATCGCTATGAACGATGGCGTGGACAGCTTATATGGTGACAATGAATTTACCCCTTTTAAGAATATCATCAACGAGTGGTACGCAAAAGATTGCAGCAAAAAGGGAAAAGCATCGGCAAGAATCAAGGCAGAAAGCGGAGCAAGGGTTGGTTCACGACCGCCCTTTGGATATCAAAAAGACCCTGCTGACCCCAAGCGTAAAATCATTCCCGAGGAGGAAACCGCACCGATTGTGCAATATATTTTCTCTCTGTGCATGAATGGAAAAGGCCCCAGTCAAATTGCTAAACAGCTCAAGGAAAAACGAATTCCTATCCCTGCACACTTTTATTACAAGAAAAACGGTGTGAAAGTTACCGGATTTGATGCGGATAATCCCTATGAATGGAAACAGTCAACTGTTGCAAGAATGCTGGAAAATGAGGTTTACCTTGGGCATACCATCAACCTAAAGTACACAACCCTGTCCTATAAAAACAAGAAACGAGTTGAGCGTCCTGAAAGTGAACAGGTACGAATTGAAAATACCCACGAAGCCATCGTTGACAAAGCCACATGGGACATTGTGCAGGATATCCGCAAGCATAAACGCCGCAGAGCTAATATGGCAGAGCAAAACATCTTTTCCGGGCTTATTTACTGCAAGGATTGCGGTACCACCATGGTACTCCATCGGGCACATACAATGGATGCGGTGAAAAACAATTTTACCTGTCGAACCTATAAGGAAAAGGGGAAAGCTGTTTGTACAGGGCATTTTATTCGAGAAGTCCAGCTTGCAGAGATTATTTTGGATGACTTGCGCAGGGTTACTCATTTTGCACGACAAAATGAAGCTGTATTCGCAAAGCACATCACACAGAAAAACAGTGCGGAAATTCGCAGGGAGATTAACCAGACTGAACGGGAACTGGAATCCTTGAAACGCAGGGATACCGAAATAAGCGCATTGTTTAAACGGTTGTATGAAGATAATGTTCTTGGTAAAATCCCCAATGAAATGTTCCGCAAACTTAGTGATGACTACCTATTAGAGCAAAAAGAAATCCAAGCCTCCATCCCTAAAAAGGAAGAAGAGCTTGAAAGGCTCAAGGATTCTGTTGCAAATGTGGGAGTGTTTTTAGAAAAAGTAAAGCAGTATACAAAGATTGATACCCTAACTGCAGAGATGCTTAACCTGTTTATTGAGCGGGTAGAAGTAGGCGAAAGAGAAGAACGCTACTCTCGTACAGCACCACAGTCAATTGATATTTACTACCGTGATATCGGCCTCTTAGACAACTTTGCAGAAACAGAAACTGTCACGGAGCAGGAGTTAACACCAGAGGAAGTAGCATAAACGGTAATCGGCAGACAGCGAAAACTCACTGCCTGCCGATACATATCACCATTTCACCACGGTTTAGAAAATGTCCCTATCGCACCGTGGTGAACCCGGGCGGCTTTTTTTGTGTACCTTTAAAGTTCCTGCCAGCCGGGATCCTTCGGATCCTCGGCAAAGCGCAGGACCTGCTTCGCGCCCCGCTCGTCCACGTAGCCGTATTCCACGGCCACCTCAAGCAGCGCTTCCAGATCCGTCAGGGAATAATTCTCCAAGCCGGCGGCCTTCAGCGTCTCTTTTCCGGTTTTCATATTGTAAGTAAAAATGGAAGCGACACCCAAAATCCGGCAGCCGGCAGCCCTTAACGCATCCGCTGATTCCACACAGCTTTTGCCCGTGGAGATCAGATCCTCGATCACAACGACTTTCTGTCCGGGCTCGCACTTTCCTTCGATCCGGTTGGTCCGGCCGTGATCCTTGGCGCTGCCCCGGACATAGCCCATGGGCCAGCCCAGGATCTGAGCCGTCAGCGCCGCGTGGGCGATGCCGGCAGTAGCGGTTCCGAAGAGGCCCTCTCCCTCGGGGAAACGCTGCCGGACCAGCTCCGCCAGGCTTTCCTCCACATCTTTGCGTATGATCGGATAGGACAAGATCAACCGATTGTCGCAATAGATCGGGCTCCGGATGCCCGAGGCCCAAGTGAAAGGTTCCCGGGGGCGGAGAAAAACAGCGCCGATCCGAAGCAAATGCCCTGCGATAAGTTCACGCTGTGTACGCATGGATACCTCCCATAAACTCTTTTTTAAATCGAAGATAGGTTTCCAGAGGATCCGGCGCAGAAGTAATGGGCCGGCCTACTACGATATAGTCCGCTCCGCTTCTGGCGGCCTGCCCCGGCGTCGTGATCCGCACTTGGTCATCAGCCTTCTGATCCTCAGCAAAGCGAACACCCGGCGTCACCGTTAAAAAGGCGTCTCCCAGTTCTCGTTTGATCAGGGAAACTTCCAGCGGAGAACAGACCACGCCATCCAGTCCCGCAGCGCTTGCATTCCGCGCGTAGTGGAGCACCGCTTCCTCCACTGTTCCGGGGATCAGGAGTTGTTCATTCATCATCTCCTGTCCGGTGCTCGTCAGCTGGGTAACGGCAATGATCAAAGGACGTTGTGTACCGGATGTTTCGGCTGCTTCCCGGGCCGCCTCCATCATGGCAATGCCTCCGGACGCATGGATGTTCACGATATCCGCTCCCAGCCTGACTACGCTGCCCACTGCGCCCCGGACCGTATTGGGAATGTCATGAAGCTTCAGATCCAAAAATATTCGGTGTCCCCTTTCTTTCAATTCCCGGACGATTCCGGGGCCTTCCGCATAAAACAATTCCATTCCGATCTTAACGAAGGGTCTGGCGCCGCCCAGGCGATCCAGAAACGTCAGCGCACTTTTTTTGTCCCGAAAATCCAGGGCAATGATTACATCTTTCATAGGAGCCTCCTTACTTACTGATCCGCATCGATGGTGGAAACGGGTATAGTCATATCTTCCAGTACGTTGAGCAGCACGTTGACGGTAGAAAGACTTGTGAATATGCCGATGTTGTTTTCCACGGCCGTGCGCCGGATCATAAAGCCGTCTTCGTGGGTCCCCGCCGTGATATCCTGAGTGTTGATCACATAGGTCACATGGCCCCGGGTGAGACTTCTGAGGATATCGTCGCTGCCTTCACTGATTTTCCTCTTAAGCCGGGTTTTGATCCCGCTGCGCTTCAGAAAGTTCGCCGTTCCTTCCGTCGCCTCGATGTTGAACCCCAGATTGTAAAAACGGCGGATGAGGGGCAGCGCCTTTTGCTTGTCTTTATCGGCCAGTGTCACGAAAACGGTCCCGTAATTCTC
>Ga0334885_1001960_pt1 | contig 22697 bp, 17 predicted proteins | sample GraSluR1_MG_8_FD_207233 | JGI IMG/M metagenome (GOLD analysis project Ga0334885, IMG submission 207233) | Sludge microbial communities from methane-producing bioreactor in Wageningen University, Netherlands - Granular Sludge_31_05-R1 | ecosystem: Engineered > Bioreactor > Anaerobic >...
CACTCACGGAACGTACCCAGCAGGTTTTGCAGGCTCTCGCGGTCAATACTCATTTGGTGTCGTCCTCCCGTATGGAACTGTCGTTTCCGCAAAACTCAGTTCTACACAAGAGGGGACGACACCTACCTACCAACTGCTCAGCCCCCCAGAACGCCTGCCACTTCTGGAGAATGCACGCCGGCGCGTCTTGTGGGAGCGGCCCGAGGGGCCGCACGAGACCCGGACCGAGGGACGGACGCGGACGGCGAGGGGTATGCCCGAGAGCCGTCAGATGCCCTGCGCTCGTCAGTTTCGGCCGGCCCAAGGGGAGATGACCGTGCGGATAGGGATCGATGCCGGCTACCTCCTGCCCCCCCACAAGAGCGGGGTGGAGATGTACACGCTGAACCTGGTCCGCGCACTCCTGCGCCTGGAGGAGCGTCCGCGTCTGTACCTCTACGGCGCGGGTCCCCGGCCCGGGCCAGACACCGAGGGCCTGTGGACGGCCGCCGCTCGCACGCGATTGTCCTCGCGCACGCGCCTGTGGCTGAGGCTACGCATGCCCGCGCTCATGGCCCTGGACCGCGTGGCCGTGGCTCACTTCCCCGGAGGCATCTTGCCCCGCGTCTTGCCGGCGCCGGCCGTAGTTACCTTCTACGACCTCGCCGCACTCAGATACCCGGGGCTGTATGACCCGCGCGAGCTTTCGTATTACGATTCGCTGGTCCCCCAGGCGGCCCACCGAGCTTCCGCGGTCATCGCCATCTCCGAGAGGACAAAGGCAGACGCGGTTACGGCCTTTGGGCTGGATCAGGACAAGGTGATCGTCACGCCGCTGGGGGTGGACCCCGGGTTCCGCCCTGTTCCCGACGCAGCTCGGTCCGTCCGCGACAAGTACGGCGTTGGGCCCGGGTACATCCTGGGGTCTGTGGGCTCCGGGCACCCGCGGAAGAACCTCAAGGCGGTGGTGGCGGCCTTCGAGCTGATGCCCGAGGCCGGCGTTCAGTTGGTGATCGTCGGCAGCGTGCAGCGCGATCAGGAGGCACGCGCTCTTATCGAGGCCTCGCCACGGCGGGAGCGCATCCATGTCCTGGGCTACATACCCGAGACGGACCTGCCCGCCATCTACTCCGCCGCCGGTGCGCTGTGCTTCCCGTCTCTGTTCGAGGGCTTCGGGTTGCCGGTGCTGGAGGCCATGGCCTGCGGCACTCCGGTGGTATGCTCCGATGCCGGGGCTCTGGGGGAGGTGGCGGGAGATGCCGCCATGGTGGTGGAGGCCGAGAACCGCCCGCGGATCGCGGATGCCCTGGAGTGCGTCCTGACCGATGAGCGTGTGCGATCAGACCTGACCCAGCGCGGACTGGCGCGGGCAGGACAGTACACGTGGGACCGGACAGCAAGGCTCACCCTGGGGGCCTACGAGAAGGCCTGCGGCCGTTGAGGGCGTGTCGGGCCGTGCGGAGAGCCCCCGCGGCCGCGGCAGGCGGTATGCGCCCCCTACTGAGCCGGCGCCATCTGGGGCAATGGCTCGTAGAAGATCGTCATCTTCATCGGACCTGCCAGTACCAGATCGAGCCCGTCCTCGCCGCCCCCGGGCAGGGCCAGATGCGCGTCCCCCGTGGCGGTGACGAACCGCGGTAGATGCGTGTGCAGGTCCAGCAGGTACTCGCCGGAGTACCGGCTGCGCACCTGAGGGATACCGCCCGGATCCGCGGCCCTCTCCGAGGAGACGGAGAAGGCGATCCTGGCGGCCGGATTGCCGCCCTCGGTTACGACCCCCGCGAACTTCAGCTTCACCTGGGCGCTTCCGCCCTCCCCCAGCCCCAGCGCCTGCCGGGCCACCTCCGGCGGCACGGTCCACTCCGCGCCCACCTCGACGGCGCCCAGATCCAGGCCGGCGGTGAGGCTAACCGGCAGGTGGTCGCAGCAATCGGCGTCACCGCCATCGAGCTCTGCCCCGTCGACTCGGCGATACCTTCGCTCGCCGTTGGGCATGGCCTGTACGAGGATCCGCACTCCTTCCACGGGGCTTCTCTCGCGCACCGGCTCGCTCCCGGGCTCCTCCACCGTGCTCCGGGAGGAGACGATGATGGCCTCCTGGCTGGTGGGAAAGCCGGCTTCGTCCTTCAGCACGCGGTAGCGTACGGTGGCGCGGTCCAGCCGCCGGATGTCACCATCGGGCGGCTTGAGCATGCCCGAGAGCACCTTCACTCTCACCTCCTGGGTCTCGCGGACCTCGAGCACGGCGCCCGTCGGGTACCTCGCGTTGAGGTCATAGGTCTGAGCGCAGGCCGCGCCTGCCGCGGCCAGAGCGATGACCGCGCTCCACAGAACCCTTATCGCTGAAGACCCACGCGTCATCGCGATCGACCTCCTCGGTGCCTCTGGGTGGCGGCAAGACCGAGCATTCACACCCGTATAGTGGTTCGCCGCCCCCGCGGCCGTGCCCTGCCTCTCCCCCGCCTCTCCCCCGCCGTCCTCCCGTTTTGACATTCTCATGGACCACACCTATAATGCCCACGCAGCGAATACAGGCCGCACTTGCCGGCCATCCACATAGATTCGGGGGAGCCTACAGGATGCAGAAGGTGAAGCGGGCTCTTATCAGTGTCAGTGACAAGACCGGTATCGAGGACTTCGCCCGCGGGCTTGTGGAGATGGGTGTCGAGATCCTCTCCACCGGCGGGACCCGGCGCAAGCTGGACGAGGCCGGCATCCCGGTGAAGGCCGTGGAGGAGTACACCGGCTTCCCGGAGATCATGAACCATCGTGTGGTCACACTGCATCCCAGGGTGCACGGTGGTCTGCTGGCCGTGCGCGATGACGCGGGGCACATGAAAGAGGCCGCGGAACTCGGCATCGACATGATCGACATGGTCGTGGTGAACCTCTACCCCTTCCAGGCGACCGTTGCCAAGGCGGGCGTCACGTTGGCCGAGGCGGTGGAAAACATCGACATCGGCGGGCCGACGATGGTCCGCGCGGCCGCCAAGAACCACAAGTACGTGGCCGTGGTGTGCCGGGTCGACATGTACGACGCGATCCTGGCGGAGATGCGTGCCAACGACGGCGCTCTGAGCTTCAAGACCCGCCAGGCCCTGGCTCTGGAGGCCTTCGCCCACACCGGGCAGTACGATGCGGCGATCGTGTCGTATCTGAGCAGGCAGACCGCTGACGAGGGCGAGAAGATGCCGAAATACTTCGCCCCGTGGTTCATCAAGCGCGGCGGCGACTTGCGCTACGGCGAGAACCCCCACCAGGACGGCGCGGTCTATGTGCAGATTGGCGCGGCAGAGCCCGGACTGGCGGCGGCGGAGAAGGTCTCGGGGGAAAAGGAGTTGTCCTTCAACAACTATCTGGACATCTCCGCGGCTCTGGAGTGCGTGCGTGAGTTCGACGAGCCCACGGCCTGCGTCATCAAGCACCTGAACCCGTGCGGGCTGGCCAGCGCCGGGTCACTGCTCCAGGCGTTCCAGGATGCCTGGTCGACCGACCCCATCTCGGCCTTCGGCGGCATATTCGGGTTCAACCGCGTGCTGGATGCCGAGACGGCGGCGCTCATTGGCAATAACGACTTCCTGCGCGAGGTCATCGAGCCGCGGTACCGCGCCGAGAGCGGCGACGACGAGAGCCTGATCATCAGCGCCTTTCCCGAATGCGTCATTGCTCCGGGCTATACCGACGAGGCCCTCGAGGTGCTGGGCAAGCGGAAGAACGTGCGTGTGATGCTGATGAGCCAGTTCGCCCCCGAGGGCCGGTACGCGGACCTGGACATCAAGAAGATCCCCGGCGGCATCGTGGCCCAGACGCCGGACGCCAAGACCGTTGCACGCATTGACGCCCGGATCGTCACCGACAAGCAGCCCACGGCCGAGGAGCTCGAGGCGTTGCTGTTCGCCGACCGCGTGGCCAAGCATGTCAAGAGCAATGCCATCGTCCTGGTGCAGGGCAAGAGGCTCGTAGGCTGTGGGGCCGGTCAGATGAGCCGGATCGACTCGTCTCTCATCGCGGCGAGGAAGGCCGGGAAGAGGGCGGAGGGTTCGTGCCTGGCCTCGGACGCGATGTTCCCGGCCCCCGACGGCCTGGAGGCCGCGGTCAGGACCGGCGCAAAGGCAATCATCCAGCCCGGCGGGTCGGTGAAGGACGACGAGGTCATCGCCGCCGCCAACCGACTGGGGATCATCATGGTCTTCAGCGGGATACGTCACTTCCTGCACTAGCGGAGGTTTGGGGTCGGTGCCACGGCCGGACGGCGATCCCACAGAGCGGGATCGCCGAGTCGGGCTGGAGAGCCCGACCTACGAGGTGGCCAACGGCGGGCCCGGTGCCGCGGCCGGACGGCGATCAGCCGGACTTCTGCGATGCGCACACCGGGCACAGCACGACGGGCGTCGACACAGGTCAGGAGAGCCCCTCGGTGGACGAACCCTTCAAGCTGACGAGGTTCGAGCAGGAGTTGATCCGCCACCTGAGGGCGCTGCCCTTTGCCGTCCAGCAGCATGTCTCGCGCTATGTGCTGAAGCTTCAGCGCGAGGAGGGGAGCATTCCGCGCGACCCGGCGGCGGCGGAGGAGCTCGGCGACCCCGGCCCCCCGGAGTGGAGGCTGACCCGAGACGAGTTGGCGCGGATGCGCAGCGAGATCGAGGCGGAGGAGAACGGAGAGCGGTGACCGGCCCCGCAGGACGGCGCGACCGGGGTGCACAACACACAGTATGCCTCCTCACGCGGCCACGACATCAGCGCGGCCGCTTCTCATTTGAGTCCCGGCAATCCGTCGCTTCACGTCAGACAGGCGCGCGACACACAAGGAGCGTGATCCGCATGGTGTCCCACACGGGCCGATGCAAGTGGGCCAGGGGCGGTTGCGGTACGCGCCCCGTCTTCTCGCTCCGGGCGGTCTAGGTGTGTTCCAGGGACCGTTACGAGCCGCGGAGACGGGGCCCAAGGCTGGAGTTATCGACCCCCGCCACTTCCGTGGCTCAATGACTATTGTCAGGTGGAATGGACCATGATGATGGATCGCAGTATCCTCGAGGCCGACTACGAGCTGGCGAAGATCATGGAGCTCGAGCTGGAGCGGCAGCGCAAGACGCTCATGCTCATCCCGTCGGAGAACTATGCCAGCCGTGCCGTCATGGCCGCCGGCGGCTCGGTACTGACCAACAAGTACGCCGAGGGCTACCCGTACAAGAGGTACTACAACGGCTGCGAGAACTACGACAAGATCGAGCAGCTCGCCATCGACCGCGCCAAGTCCCTGTTCCGCTGCGATCATGCTAACGTGCAGCTTCATACGGGCTCCCAGGCGAACATGGCCGCCTACTGGGCCCTGCTCAAGCCCGGAGACAGGATCCTGGCCATGAAGGTCGCTCAGGGCGGACACTTGACGCACGGGGACCCGGTGAACTTCAGCGGCCACACGTACGAGCCCCACTTCTACGGCCTCGACCCGGAGACGGATCAGCTCAACTACGACAGCATCCTCGAGGTGGCCAAGGAAGTCCGGCCCAAGCTCATCGTCTGCGGTGCCAGCGCGTACCCGCGGATCATCGACTTCCGGCGCTTCTCCGAGATCGCCGGCGAGGTGGGCGCCTACCTGATGGCGGACATCGCCCACATCTGCGGCCTGGTGGCCGCCGAGGCCCATCCGGACCCGGTGCCCTATTGCGAGGTGGTGACCTCCACCACCCACAAGACCCTTCGTGGCCCCCGTGGCGCCCTCATGCTGTGCAGGGAGAAGTGGGCCAAGGCCATCGACCGCGCCGTCTTCCCCGGCGTGCAGGCCGGGCCGCTGATGCACATCGTGGCCGCGAAGGCCGTCTGCTTCAAGGAGGCCCAGGAATTCGGCTTCCGCGAGTACCAGCGCCAGATCATCCGCAATGCCCAGCAGCTTGCCCGTACCCTTCAGGCCCACGAGTTCGACCTCGTCACCGGCGGCACCGACAACCACCTCATGCTGGTGCGCCTGACCAGTAAGGGCATCAACGGCCGCGACGCCGCCGATCTGATGGAGATGGCCGGCATGGTGGTTAACAAGAACCTCGTCCCCAACGATCCCCTCTCCCCCACCGAGACCTCCGGCATCCGTCCGGGCACCCCGGGCATGACCACCCGCGGGATGAAGGAGCCTGAGATGGAGCTGGTGGGCAACTGGATCGCCCGGGTGATCCACGACGGCCGCAACAGCGACGGCTCGCCGAACGAGGAGGTCATCGGCCAGGTCCGGCGCGAGGTGGAGGAGCTCTGCGAGACCTTCCCTATCTACCAGAGCCTGTAGGGGCGGCGAGAGACGGCTCGGAAACGCGCGAGGGGCGCCCTTTGTGGGGCGCCCCTCTTTGGGTTCTGTCGCACGTGGGAGAACAGCAATGCGGGCGAGACGACCGCGGTCCCGGGGACGGCTGAGGCCACGGATACGGCGACGGCAATGCGGGCGAGACGCCCGCGGTCCCAGGAACAGCAACGGCTACGGCAACGGCTAAGGATAAGGCCACGGCCACGGCCACGGCTAAGGCCACGGACAGGGCTACGGCGACGGCAGTGTGGGCGAGGCGCTCACGGTCCCGGGAACGGCAGGGCGGGCGCTCTCCCTATAGCTCGCCCGGCATCGGCGGCGCATCGACGTGCTGGATCATGGCCTCCACCGCCTGACGCAGCTCCTTACGGGGTATCTGTAGCTTCGCGGCCTTCCGCGCGGCCAGGAGCCACTGCTCCCTGGCCTCGGGGCGGCGCTCGCGCTCCAGACGCTGCCGAATCTGCTCCTGCACCTCATCAAGCGGCAGCGGGCCTTCCGGTTTGCGGTCCTCGACTCGCAGGATCACCCACCCGTCCGGCGCATCCAGCACGGCGCTGGTACCGCCCGGCTCCAGCGAGAAGGCGGCCTCCGAGATCACGGCGGCGTAGTCGTGCTTCTCGAAGTAGCCCATGTCGCCGCCCTCATCGCGAGTGGCGTCGTCCTCCGAAAGCGCCTTCGCCAGGCCGGCGAAGTCCGCCTCCGGGCTCTGCAGCGCCTCCAGGACGGCTTCGGCACTGCCCTTGTCGCGGAATAGCATCATCCGCGCCCGCACCCGCACCCCGCGCTGGAAGTCGGCCCTGTGCTCGGTGTAGTAGGCGCGCACCTCGTCGTCGCCGACCTTCACCTCCTGCGCCGCGATCTTGTCCGTGAGCAAGTCGGTGTCGATCTCGCGCCGGTAGGCGTCCAGCGGGACGCCCTTCTGCTTCAGCCGCTCCTCGAGGTCCACGCGCGAGCCGACGCGGGCGGCGGCGCGCTCGAGGCCGGCGTCTCTCTCGGCCGGGGTCAGGGTGATGCCGCGCTCGGCGGCCTCCCGGGCCACCAGAGCCTCATCGACCAGCTTCAGCAGCGCCCTGGGGCCGTGCTTCTTCTGCAGCTCCTCCATCAACTGGCCCCGCGTGATGGGCTCCCCATTGACGACGGCCACCACGCGGCCGGCGTCAGGGGTCTCGGTGCAGGAGGCGATCCCCAGCGAGGCGATGGCCGCCGCGATGGCAAGTACCCGCAGCGCGCGTGAACGGCAGCACCACGAGCGCCGCGAGCCGGGGCGGCTGACGGTTCCATGGGACACACAGGTGCAGGTGACGGTATTGCGTTGCATCGACGTTGGGTTACTCTCCCTCGTGGACTACGACGTCCAGGCAGCCCGATTCGGCGTATGATAGCAGGCTCTCGATGATCTCGTAGTGCCAGTAGTAGCCGGCGGTGTCATCCCGGTACTCCAGAGCGATGAGTCCGGGGCCGGCCACAACTCTTCCGCGGAGCGTCTCGTCGACCGGATGCATCCCGCGTAGGACCACCCGCCGCCCGGTGGCCTGCTCCAAAGCCTTCACCCGGCGCAGAATCGTCGGAGACTCGCCGGCGGTCATGTCACCACCCCCGCGGCCATCGCGGTGTCCTCGTGCCGGTACGGTGGCGCGCAGGCGCAGAGTATCTCCAGCGGAGCCGCGCCGACGCAGCCGATGCTGTGCTCGGTGCCGGCCGGGATCAGATGAGCTTCCCCCGGTGCCACCGGAGTGTGTGTCCCCCCAACCTGCAGCAGTCCGTGGCCGCGGAGAATGTAGTATACCTCTTCGCTGGTCCGGTGGGAATGGCGCAGGGTACAGGTTCCGGGGTCTATGACGGCCAGGGCAAGGCTCAGGTTCTTGCTGCCCTCGCTCTCAGGGCGCACCAATTCCGTGACCAGCGAGCCGTCCAGGGTCCGGTAGGGCTCAGCAGGCATATCTGGGCCTCCTGGGGCGATGCCGTAGCCGTGTGCCGCTCGCCTCTCTGTCGGGCGCCCGGTCGGGCCGCTTGCGGCTGAGGGAAGGGCCACCCGGCGTTGGCCGGAGGGATGCCTTCCGGCCAACGCGACGGCCGATGGAAGCTCCCGATGCCGGTTGGGTGGGATTGCCCCTCACCCACGGCCGCTACCGGACGCTCGCTGCGCTCGCTGGGAGAGGTGAACGGCCCTACACCGCACAACCCCCGGCGCTGCTGTCGCGCCGGCCCCGGTTTTCGCTATCGATCTTCTTGACCTGCTGCGCAAGGATGACGGCCACCGTCGGTGACAGCCTGCAGGTGTAGACAAGCGAGTCTACCCACTTGCCGGACCTGTCATGCGGGAATGCCGCTTCCGGCGACCTGCCCATGTGCTGGCTGCACAGGGCCGCCTTCCAGTAGGTGTCCTCGTGGGGTGTGACCATGTAGCCGGCCTCGGCCGTGGCCAGCAGCTTGCCCCCCATACAAGAGAACCCCGCGGCATCGCCGAAGGTGCCCACTTTCACTCCCGCATGGATGGCCCCGTGGGCCTGGCTGCCGTCCTCGATGACGAGCAGGCCGTGCTTGTCGGCGATCTGCCGGATGGCGGTCATGTCCGCGGCCTGGCCGAAGATGTGCACCGCCAAGATGGCCTTGGTCCGCGGGGTGATGGCGGCCTCGATCTTCTCAGGGTCCAGCAGGCCCGTATCGGGGCACACATCCACGAACACGGGCACTGCATTGTTGTGCAGGATGCACGAGATCGAGGCGCCCCAGGTAAAGGGGGTGGTGATGACCTCATCGCCCCATGAGACCTCGAGGCCGATGAGGCAGTCATGCAGGGCGGCGTGCCCCGAGGAGGCCAGGAGGCAGTGCTCCATGCCTTGCCAGTTGGCGATGGCGGCTTCGGCCTCCGCCACCTCGGGGGTGTTCTTGTTGAGGCCCACCGTGCGCCGCTGCTGCATGACCTGCACAACGCGGTCGAGGGTCTGCTGCGAGAACCGGGGATGGTCGTCGGCCGGCGGAGCCCCGACGGGCTCGCCGCCGAGGAGGGCGAGAATGTCTGCGCTCAAGAGAGACACGCCTTTCCGGGATGGACGGTGGGTGGAATCGGGGGTATTGTAGCGCAGGGGCGACGGGAGGCGAATTGGCGGCACCCGGAGACGCGGACTTCGGAAGGTCCTCCCCCGCCGCCATGGCGAAGTAGTCCCTCAAACCGTCGCTTTGGCCTCACCGCTGTGCGCAACCCCAAGGAGACTGATTCCCTATGGCTGACCTGCTGCGTTTCGGACTGATCGGCTGTGGCGCACAGGGCCGCTACCTGTCGGAAGCACTGGCGATGACCGAGCGGGCCGAACTCGTGGCCTGCGCCGACCCCAAGGCCGAGGCCGCAGAGGCCGCCGTGCAACTCTGCGGCTATCGGCAAGCGTATGACGACTACTGGAAGATGCTGGAGCAAGAGGACCTCGACGCCGTCATCGTCGCCACCATCCACGACCAGCTCTTCCCGGCGGCGTTGGCGGCCGTGGAGAGCGGCAAGCACGTGTTCGTCGAGAAGCCCATGGCGCTTTGCGCCGAGGACGGGCGCACGCTGACGAAGACCGCCCGCGAGGCCAAGCTCAAACTCATGGTGGGCTACACCCTGCGCTTCATGCCCGAGCGGATCTTGCTCAAGCGCCTGCTGGAGCAGGGCGCCATCGGCGAGGTCGCCCACATCGGCGCCGGGCAGCTCATCGGCGGGATGGGTGGCTGGCTGGGGGAGAAGGCCCACGGTGGAGGGCCGCTATACTACATCGGCTCCCACGTGATCGACAACGTGCTGTGGATCTCCGGCAAGCGCGCCAGAAGGGTCTACTCCGAAGTGACCTGGAAAGACGGTAGCGACGTGGAGGCCGGGGTGCAGCTCACCATCCGCTTCGAGGACGACAGCACGGCGATGGTCTGCACCTCCCAGCGCCTGGGCGGGCGCTACGGCTGGCTGGATGTGATGGGCACCGGCGGCCGTATGCGCACGGAATGGGAGAAGACGGAGCTTTGGATCCAAAGCAACTCGATACCCGAGTACCAGTACCTGACCTCAGTCAACGTGCCGACGATGGCCAACCTCCCGCCGGTGCCGGCGAACGCCGTGGCCAGAGTGAGTGGTTCGGCATACATTCGCATGTGGATGGGCGAGTTCGACGACTTCACCCGCGCCATCATCGAGGACCGCGACCCGGCGGTGACGGGAGAAGACGGCGTGGCCTGCCTGGAGGTCATCGACGCGGTGTTCAAGTCGGCCAAGGCCGGCATGCCGGTGGAAACGGCGGGGTAACGGCGGGGTAACGGCGGGGTAACGGCGGGGTGACGGCGGGGTGACGGCGGGCGCGTCTGCCGTCCGCGTAGGTCGGGCTTTCCAGCCCGACTCGGCCGTCCCTCCAGCCGCCCGCGTTCCGCCGCGCACGCCGTTCAGCCCTGGCTTGGGCAATCGCACAGCAAGGGCGTGAGGCCCGGGGCGAGGGCGCTCCCGCAGGGCGGAACCGTCCGACGGACCACGGCCGGCGGGCTGGAAACTCAGACTATGCAGGTTCCGGGCGGGCGCCGAATCACGTCGCCTCACCCCCCCGGCCCCGCCTCTCGGCGTCTCTTCGAGCCGCTTGTACTCCGCCAGACGGCAGGCGGAGACGGGAGGAGGGGGGAGAACGGCACTACAACGACCGTTGCCGACGCAACTACGGCGAAATGTGGCGTCACTGCGTTCATGCATAATCTGAGTGGAAAGCCCGCCCCACTAACGGCAGGGCCCGCGCCGCGGTGGTCCTGGGGCGTGCATTCACACGTTATCGACCGGAGGCATCACTCGATGTCAGACAGCACTCCGCTCCGCAAGCTCAGTCCCGTTGCATTCAACCGCGTCAAGATCAGCGACGCCTTCTGGGCCCCGCGCATGGCGGTCAACCGCGAGGTGACCTTAGCCGCCCAGTACCGCCAGCTTCAGGACACCGGCCGCATCGAGGCGCTCTCATTGCAGTGGAAGCCCGGCGAGGAGCCCAAGCCGCACATCTTCTGGGAATCGGACATCGCCAAGTGGGTCGAGGCCGCGAGCTACTCTCTCGCCACCCATCCCGACCCGGAGCTGGAGGCCCTGCTGGACCAGGTCATCGCCAGGATCGCCTCGGCCCAGCAGGAGGACGGGTACCTCAACGTCTTCTTCACCGTCGTCGAGCCCGAAAACCGCTTCAAGTTCCTGTCTTGGGCCCACGAGCTGTACTGCGCCGGCCACCTGATGGAGGCCGCCGTCGCCCACTATCAGGCCACCGGCAAGCGCACTCTCTTGGATGTGATGACGCGGTATGCCGACCACATCGACTCGGTCTTCGGACCCGGCAAGCGCTCCGGCGCACCCGGACATGAGGAGATCGAGCTGGCGCTGTACAAGCTGTACAAGGTCACCGGGGAGAGCCGCTACCTCAGGCTGAGCCGGTTCTTCATCGACCAGCGGGGCCAGGACCCGTCGGTGTTCGATGTGGAGAGGCAGTACGGCGGTCAGACCCCACCCAGGCGCGAGTACTACCAGGATCACCTGCCGGTGCGGGAGCAGTCCGAGGCCGTGGGGCATGCGGTGCGGGCCACGTACCTGTACAGCGGCATGGCGGACATCGCCGGCGAGATGGGCGACCAGTCGCTGCTTGCGGCTTGCGAGCGGATCTGGGATGACCTCACACTCAGGAAGATGTACCTCACCGGAGGCATCGGCTCGACCCGGGACAATGAGGGCTTCACCGAGGCCTACGACCTTCCCAATGACACGGCGTATGCCGAGACCTGCGCCGCGATAGGTCTTGTGTTCTGGGCCCAGCGCATGCTGCGGCTCTCGGGCGACGGGCGCTATGCCGATGTGATGGAGCGGGCGCTGTACAACGGGGTCATCAGCGGCGTGTCGCTGGATGGGGCGAGGTTCTTCTACGTCAATCCGCTGGAGAGCACCGGGAGCCACCACCGGGAGGACTGGTTCGGCTGCGCCTGCTGCCCGCCGAACATCGCGCGGCTCATTGCCTCGCTGGGCGGGTACGCGTACTCCGAGTCCGCAACGGACCTGTACGTGCACCTGTACATCCAGGGCGAGGCGAGCGCCGAGGTGGCCGGGCAGAGCGTGGGGGTCTCGCAGTGGACGAACTACCCGTGGGATGGCGCAATCAGACTCATGGTGGCTCCGCAGCGGCCGGCCCGGTTCGGCCTCAATCTGCGCATCCCCGCCTGGTGCCCGGACGCGCGGCTTCTGGTGGACGGAGAGGAGGTTGAGCTGGACGGCAACGTCTCCCGGGGCTACGTGCGGATCGAGCGGGAGTGGACGGGACGCGAGACGGTGCAGCTCACGCTTGCGATGCCGGTGGAGCGTCTGGAGGCCCATCCGGCGGTGCGCCAGGACGCCGGGCGCGTGGCGCTGCAGCGCGGGCCGATGGTCTACTGCCTGGAGCAGGCGGACAACGCCGCGCCGCTGCAGAGCATCGTGCTCCCCCGGACCGTCGCGCTCGACAGCCACTTCGAGCCGGACCTACTGGGCGGGGTGGTGGTGGTGACGGCCGAGGGTCTCATCGACGATGACAGCGGCTGGGAGGGCAGGCTGTACCGGCTGGCGGATACGAAGACGAAGCCCTTCCGCGTGAGGGCCGTGCCCTATTGCGTGTGGGACAACCGCGAGGCCGGGCAGATGCTGGTGTGGATGAGGGGAGGGTAAGGGGGGCCGTTCACCTCTCCCAGGCCCTACGGGCCTCTTGTGGGAGAGGTCGACACGGCGGCCCGGAGGGCCGGCATGGCGGGTGAGGGGGGCTGCCACCAACGTGCATGAGGAGTGAGTCGCACGCGAGGCATCATCGTCGAGTGGGAACAGTGTCAGATGAAGAAGGGCAGTAACCTACTGACCTTCAAGCCGCTTGGGGGGCGCCCGGTCTGCATTCCCCAGTTGGGTAAGGACGACGCCGTCATCGCCATCAACATCAAGGGCCAGCGGCGAGAGGTACAGATGACGGCTCTCATCGCCGCATTTCCACGGGGCGGCGATGGGCTGCGCCTGAAGTACGTCCACAAGCACGATGCGAAGAAGGCATGGGACCTGCCTCTTGGCGTGGGGCGCACAGACTCCTTGCGGACCGACGGATACGAGGTGGTGGAGGGCGTGGCCGAGGTGCTTGCGCGCGTCATGCGGCCCGAGAGCGTACTGGCGAGCCTGAGGAGGGCCAAGCCGCAGATGCCTCCCGGATTCACACAACTGCTCCGCGAAGGAGGCAGTCCCCTGTCGTCGGTGCTCATTGAGTTCGACGCGAACGGTGCCCCATGCCTTCACCTCAGAAGGGGATACGATCAGGCGGTGCTGGGGTGCTTTGGCAACTACGCTTCCGCCCTGAACAGCGCCTGGCCCCGGATCAATGGCAAGGACTTCGAAGCCGTCATGAGGCTCTTCTTCGAGCGATTGGGGTTCTCCGTCGAGCAGACCCAGCTCCTCGGAGGGCCCGACGGCGGCGTTGACCTGACCATCAGGCGGGAGGACCCGATACTGGGCGATGATAGCTGCGTTGTACAGTGCAAGAATCTCGCGACCACGAACGTCGGGGGCCCGGATGTACTGCAACTGCGCGGGGCAGCGCAGAATGCGGGAGCGCAGCGGGCGGTCTTCGTGACCACCTCAGGCTTCCCGGCGGCCGCGAGAACAGCAGCCCAGGGCCAGGGGATCCCTGTTCAGTTGATCGATGGTGCTGCACTGGCCAAGCTCATCCTACCGTACGTCAAGGATATCGAGCTGCTGAGGGATGCGCTGACCGGGGAGTAGCATTCACCGCGTTCCTGTGCGTCACCGAGGCGCAGTCGCCCTCACCCGCCACCGCCCCGCGGCGCTGACCTCTCCCGGACGCTCGCTGGGAGAGGTGAACGGCGCGCCCTACACCCCCTCCTCCCGTCTCCGCGGCCGTATCGCGGAGCAAGGGGGAGTGAGCCGCGGGGTGAGACGCCGTCCTGCGGCCCATGTCGATGCCACGCTGGGAGGAGCCGTGGACCGCAGACCTATGGGAGTGCTCTGCAGCGGGCGGTGGTTCACCTTAGGGCGGTCCTCACCCACCGCCGCTACGCGGCGCTGACCTCTCCCGGACGCTCGCTATGCTCGCTGGGAGAGGTTGGGGGCGGCGGCACCTCACCCATCGCCGCTCCGCGGGCCTGACCTCTCCCGGACGCTCGCTGGGAGAGAGGTGAACGGCGCACCCTACACCCCCGCCCGCTCGAAGGCGCCCCTCAGCACGTGGTAGCAGAAGCTCGCCGCCGCCATGGGGACATAGTCATTGCGCGCCCACACCATCGTGCTGACCTCCAACGTGATGAAGCCCTTCCAGCCCCCGGCCTTCATGGCCTGCATGTACTCCGTCGAATCCAGATCGCCCTGGCCCAAGAGCAGCAGGCGGAGGCTGCCGTCGCTGTGCTTGATGGCATCGGTGATGTGCGTGTGAGCGGTGTAGGGCAAGAGGGCGTTGACCGCGTCTGTGATGCCCTCCCCGGCCAGGAAGAGGTGGACGATGTCGAAGTGCAGGCGGATGCGGGGGTCGTTCACGGTGTCGAGAAGCCAGATGATGCGCTCCGAGCGATCGAGGGCCGCGTTGCAGTGGGCCTCGGCGGCCAGGATGAAGTCCTCCTCCGTGGCGACCTTCGCGTAGTCGCCGAGAAGCTCCACGAGGCTCCCCTTGATGTCCTCCCATTGATCGCGCTTGCCGCCGAAGCCCATGGCGAGAACCGGCGGCTCTCCGGCCCCCAGATCGCGGGCCAGCTCGGCGCAGCGGCGGACGTGCTCCAGGTTGGCCCGGTGCTGCTCGGCGGCGTCGGTGTAGACACTGCCCAGTAGGAACAGGGCGGGTATGCCGAGGCCTTCGGAACTGAGGATACCGCGCAGCTCGGAGCGGCGCCGGGGGCTGATGGCGTCGGGCATCGCCCCCACGTGGTTGGGGCCGATGCAGACCTCCACCCCCTCGTAGCCGATGGCGGCGAGATCGACGAAGGCCTCCTCCAGAGGGATCGTGGGCAGGGCGTAGGTCCCGTAGGCGATCTTCATGGCGTCCTCCGCAAGGGGCGTGGTGGGCGGCGCGGCCACGAGCCGGGTGAGCGGCCGACGCCGGGGTAGTTCGCTGTTGGGGGGAGAGAGGCCTGCAGGGGAGCGGTGGCGGCCGGTAGTACGAGCGCAGATGGGTTGGGGCGACGCAATGGTGTTCAGTGGGGCGGGCTTCGAGCCCGCCGAGTCACCCGCTGCTGTCGCTGAAGGGGAGCATCTACGGTTGCACTACCGGCGAAGCCTCGCTTCAGACCGGCCAGGTGCGCACTGGAGGCTTGTGGCCACGGACGACGGCGGTCGTCCCGACCGCCGAGTCGGGCCGGAGCCCGAACCTACGCGACGGCCGACGACGACGGCAGACGGCATGCGGGTCGGAGACCCGCGGGCACGGGAGCGCCAACGGCCGACGGCGGACGGCAACGGCAAACGGCATGCGGGCGAGACGCCCGCGGTCCCAGGAACGGCTGACGGCCGTGCTGTCCGCCGTTCCCCACCCCCCGCCCCCCAATCCCCACCCCCTCCTACACTCCCGCATCACCGCTGGGTTCTAGCTGCTTGAGACTCACCAGCGCCTCGTAGAGACTGATGCGGAGGCAGTCGTCCAGGGGCATCTCACAGTCCAGCGAGTCGGGACCGCTGCACAGCACCGGATCGACGTCTTTGACCGGCTGGCGCTGGCCGGGGACGGGTTCCTCCTCCGCCTCCCCCCGGGCATATGGCGAGCCGTGCTCGCACCGGAACTGCTCCAGTCTGCGCCGCAGCGCGTCCCGCACCCCCTCGGCATCGTTGACCGCCGGGGTATTGGGCTTCAGGCGCTTGCTCCGGAAGCGGTCCAGCCAGGTCTCACGGCCCGGCTGGATCAGGTAGCCCTGGGCCACCAGGGCCGAGGCCACGTAGTTGCGCAGGTCGCCGTAGATTCCGGCGCGCTCCCAGAAGCCGATCTCCTGGCGCATGGCTTTGATGCCGCGCTCAATCACCTCGTCCAGCGGACACCACAGCTCACCGGGCTCTTCCTTGCCCTGCGCCACCCGCTGCTGCTTGCGCTGGCGGATGATGTCGATGGCCACATCCAGAGCATCCACGATCGGCGAGGAGGGGAAGGGAGTGCGCTGGATCATCTCCAGCTCCCAGCGCTTGTGGGGGAAGGGCGGCATGAGTGTGGGCGCGCGATCGACGACACGGAACTGCACACAGGCGCGAGAGTGTAGCTCGCACAGGGCGGCGTAGAGGATCTGCACGGCCCAGTCCTCGGCGTCCAACTCCGCGTCGGTCAGTGGCGCGTAGGCCCGGTCGCGATTGGGTGTTCCGGCCGGCGCATGCTTCTCGCGCACGAAGTCGTGGGCGAAGAGATAGACCAGACCATCCGGCCCCACCTCGCCGGTGACCTCAATGCTGGCCGGGTCCAGCTCCGGCTCGGCCTCGCCCAGCTCCGCCGCCCGGGCCATGAGATTGCGCAGCAATCGGTACCCCCCGACGAGGACCGTCGCCCCCACTCCCAACAGCAACACCGCGATAACGACTTCCATCAAGTCTCCTCACTCTCGGCGTACGCGTACGCGATGTGGTTATGGATCGACTCCATCGACTCGCACTGGGCCGAGAAACGCCGGGCGCCGGGGACCTCGCGCAGCGCCAGGATCACGTCGCGCACGACATCCTCGACGAACTTGGGATTGTCGTAGCTGTGCTCCGTGACCCACTTCTCGTCGGTGCGTTTCAGCAGAGGGTAGATGCCGCAGCTACCCTGGGCCTCCAGGAGGGGGATGAGGTCCTCCAGCCAGACCACCACGCCGGGTTCGGTCTCCAGCCGCGCGGTCAGGAGCGCTCTTTGGCTGTGCGCCCCACGCTCGGAGATCTCCCTGGAGCAGGGGCACAGGGTGAGGACGGGCACCTTCACCACCAGCACGAAGCGGAACAGCTCGTCGGCGATCTCACCCTCGAAACGGCAGTCGTAGTCCAGAGGGCTGGCAATCCCGGAGGCCGGGGCGCGCTTGTCCAGGAAGTACTTGAACGACACGCTGAGCGTCGCGGCGCGGGCTCCGAAGGCCTTCAGGATCTCGCGCAGTATCTGCTCCATCTCCACCATCGAGATGCTCTTCTTGCTCCAGCGCGAGAGCAGTTCCACGAAACGGCTCATGTGCGTTCCGCGTTCGGTCTTCGGCAGCTCGACGCTGGCATCGAAGCGCCCCAGCATGCGGGCATTGCGGCCACCGACCTCCCGGATCATCACCGGAAGATGGAGGTCGCGAACGCCCACTTTCTGGATGGTAATCCCGCGGTCGTCGGTCTGTGCGGCAACGTCCTTCATAGCAAAGCAGTCCTGTATGGAAGCAAAGGCCCGATGGTGGCCCGACGAAACTCGATGAATACAAGATATGGCTCCAGGCCTTCGCTGTCAACCTGTGCCCCGGCTCAGAGCACCCCGGCCGCCTCCGGACCACGCTGCAAGAGCGCCGGGCCACGTTGACACCCCATCGGGCCTGCCATACAATTGCCACCAAAGCCCGCGGTCATCGGTGAAGATTCCGATCCGGAGGTTCCCATGGCAGGAGACCTTGGCGAGGCGATGCGGAGCCGAGTGCTGGTCTGTGACGGCGATGTGGTCGCCGCCGCCATGCTGCGCGGGGCTTCGGCGAGGGCCGTCGCCGAGGCCTGTGTCACCGATCCGGAGTCCCTGCGCAGGCTGTACCGGGAGTACCGGGCCGCCGGTGCCGATGTCCTGCAGACTCCCACAGCCTCGACCTCCGCCGCCCACCTGGAGTTGCTGGGATCCGCGCCCGCGCCTGCCGACATCTGGAGCAGTGCGGTGCGGCTCTGCCGGCAGGAGGCTTTTGGAGCCTTCGTGGCGGCCACTGTCGGGCCGCCGCCGGACGGCCCCGCCGCCTGGGCGGAGGCCGACCTGGAGACGCTCTACAGGCGCCAGATCGAGGTGTTCGCCGATTGCGCCCCCGACATCCTGCTGCTCCGCGGCCTGCGGCAGGTGGCGCAGTTGCGCGCGGCCCTGCAGGCCTCATGCTCCAGCGGCATCCCGCTCGTGGTGACCGTTCCCGCCGATCACGGGCCCGATGGCGCCGACGCCGACAGCCTGTCCCGGGCGCTCTCGCAGGCCGCCGTCGGGCTCTCCCCCGTGGCCGTGGGAGCCACCGGGAACGAGGCGTCGCACCTCCTACCCCTACTGCGCGCCCTGAGCCAGGCCATGGACCTCCCGCTCGTCGCCCAGTGGGGGCCCGGGGCCGCGGAGCACACCGGCAGGGAAGCGGCGGAGCTCATCGCGGCGGGAGCGAGGATTGTCGGTGGAGCGGCGGGCATGCCCCCGGCGCAGATCGCCCTGGTCGCCAGAGCGGCGAAGGCACTGGCATAGAGGTGCGTCCGAGAAGCCTGGCCGGCCCGGCTCGCGGCATCCTGAGCGTCAATATCGCGCCATCGAGACAGCCGGGAGTCTCGCTGAATGCCGGGAGATTCCTCGAGCTGCTCTTGCCGGGAGCGGACGCTCTCAGTACGACACTCCCATGCGAGTGTGCGCGTTTCGGCCACGCCCCTGGCTCCGGGCCGCCTTCATTCCTGCAGGACCGCCGGCGGCCGCTGTCGAAGAGACCTGCGCAGTCCGCCACCCGCCACACCCCGCGGCGCTGAACCCACCAATCCACAGACAACGCCGGGAGGCTCCCGATGATCGCACTGCGTCACCTGTGCCCCGTTGCTTTGCTCCTGACGATTCTGGCGCACCCGGCGCCCTGTGCGCCCGACAGCTTCCAGCGTGACGGCGTGACCTTCACCCGTCAGGCCTGGGGCACCCAGCGCCCGAAACCCGCGCTCACCGAGGAAGAGCGGGAGCGCGGCTGGGTGACCTTCGTCCCCGGCGACCCCGACGGCATTGGTCCTCTGGCCTTCCCCACCCGCAGTGAGATCGATGCCACTGTGATGGCCTTCGCCTCGCCCGGTGAGCTCGAGCCGGTGACCTTCGGCCTCTACGCCGACAGGGACCTCCAGGGCGTGGTGGCCGAGGCGGGGCAGTTCATCGGCAGTCGCAACAGTCGCATCGGGCCGGCGAATGTGGATGTCCGCACTGTACGCCTCTGGGACCAGCGTACATCCTGGCGCTCCGACAGATTCTACACGATTCCCGAGCTGCTGGAGAAGACCTACGAGGTCGACATCCGGGCCGGGACGTTCCAGCAGTTCTGGGTCACGATCCGCGTGCCGGAGGACGCCACGGACGGCGCCTACAAGGGCTACGTGCGTCTCACCATCGGCGACCGGTACCACATGGTTCCCATCCACCTGCGCGTGTTGCCCTTCAAGCTCCATCCGCCGCAGGGCAAGGTGTACGGCCTGTGGCCCGACACCGCCCGCTGGGCCAACTACAGTGAGCAACAGATCCTGGACGAGATCACCAACTGGCGCGAGCACGGGATCCAAAGCACGCTGATGTACCCCCTGACCCACGGCAAGTTCACGCTGGAGGATGGGGAGTTGAAGGCCGACCTGAGCGAGTTCGAGCGGGTGATGAACCTGTATGTGCGCGGCGGTATGGGTGGGCCGGTGATCGCCAGTTGCCAGGGCATCGGGGGGCTGGTGCACCGGCTGCTGGGCCGGGACGGCGATGACTGGGGCCCGCGGTTCGCCGACCTGATGCTTCAGATCGTGGGGCGGATCGAGGACCTGCGGGTCAGCAACCTGTGGCCGGAGTTCATCTACCACACCGTTGACGAGCCCGGCGGCCACGCAGCGGTGCAGGCCGAAGCCGTCGCCACGCTCTCGATCCTCCACAATGCCGGCTACAAGACCTTCACCACCTCCGACGTGGACTGGACCAACGAGACGATCGCCCAGTACCTATCCGCACGCTGCTACGGCATCTGGTTCTGCGCCACCTCGTCCGACCAGGCCCTGGCGCGTCGCGCCGAGTGCGAGACCTCCGGGGCGACCTACTGGTGGTACGGCTCCGGCTGCTACACGGGACAGGAGGGCTCGTTGGCCGTCAACCGCCACCTCAGCGGCTTTCTGCTGGACAAGTCTCTGGCCGACGGGGCCTGGGCCTGGACCTTCCAGCGCCCCAAGGGCGACGCCTACGATGACTTCGATGGGGCTGCTGAGCGCGAACCCAAGGACGCCTGCATCACCTATCCGTCCGCGGACGGGTGGCCGCCTTTGGTGCCGACCCTGCAATGGGAGGGCATTCGCGAGGGCATTGACGACATGCGTTACCTGCAGAACCTGCGGGCCGCGATCTCCGACCTACGCGGTTCGGGGGATCCGCGCTGCATCACGCTCTCGGAACGCGTGGAAAGAGACCTTCAGGCCATTTTGGACACCGTGCCCTGGCTGGGCGAGGTTGGCTTCTGCAGCACCCGGGCACAGGTTGCGCGGTGGAAGGTTGTGGCTCTGACGATGGAGTGCGCCGCCGCCGTCACCGGCACCCAAGTGCCGGTGCCTCCGGCCATCCCGCTGGCCGCTGAGGCCCCCGGGCCCACGCTGGAATGCACCTTCGCCAGGGGAGAGAGCGACCAGCCCGGGGGGCCTATCCCTGTGGCCCACGCCCGCCGCGTCCCCAGGGCGCCCGCCATCGACGGGCAACTGGACCGGGCGTATCTCCCGGCATACCTCACCGCCGGCTTCACCGACCCTCAGGGCAGGTCCAACCCACTGCAGACCAAGGCCTGGATCTGCAGAGATGATGACAACCTCTACGTCGCGGTGTGGTGCGAGGAGAATGAGATGGCTAAGCTCCGCGCGGAGATCACCGAACATGACGGGCAGATCTGGACCGATGATTCGGTGGAGCTGTTCGTCGATGCCGACACGGATCAGCAGACCTACTACCATTTCATGCTGAACTCCGTGGGCACCAGAGGGGAGAGTCTGTGCCGACTCGCCAAGCCCGGCGCGCCCTTCGTCCGGCCATCGGCTCCCGAGGTGGACAAGAGCTGGGACGGGCGCTGGGAGGGGGCGGCCGGGCCCTGCGAGGGCGGCTGGTGCGCGGAGCTGGCCATTCCCCTGGACACCATCGGCGCCCGGAGGTCTGACGTGCTGGGGCTGAACATCAACCGCACCCGCCGTGTGCCCACTGGTGTCCAGTACTCCTGCTGGTCACCGACCTTCGGCGGCTACCACGTACCCGGGCGCTTTGGTCGCCTTGCCATGGTGCCGACGAGCCTGGAGCTGCTCTCGGTCGATTTCCCGGCCCCCCATTGGACGCGCAATGAGGCCGTCATCCGGGTACTCAACACCGGCCTTGTGGCGGAGGTCGATGTGGAGAGCTACGTCGGTGACGGCAGGGGGGCCGCTCCGACGCGGCTGCTGCTCTCTCCCGGCGAGAACGAGATCGCGATGGACTACAGCTTCGCCCGCGAGGGGCTGCAACGGCTACACCTGGGGCTGGCGCCCGTCAGTGTCTGGGTGGACGCGGAGGCGGCCGCCGCCGCGAGCCGCGACGGCCGCGGCAAGCTCCAGGGAGCATCGCCGCAGTTGCAGGGCCGGACCCGTCCATTGTCGGAAGCGCCCATCCGCCTGTCGTACAACCTGCTCTTGCCGCCACCGATGCAGGTCACGGCGACCGCAGCGGAGCTTCTGGTCGGCCAGCCCGGGTTCGACCTGCAGGGCAGCTTCCACATGGGCCACAATTGGGGGCGGGCGGCCACGCTGGTGGCGCGCGTGATGCGGGACCGAGATACGCTTCTGGAGCAGAGAGTGTCCAGGCCGTCGGGGGACCGCATGTTCCTGAACGTAGGGACCGGTTCGCTGGATCCGGGGCGGTACCGGGTGACCCTCAGCCTGGAGCGCCACAAGGAGCAGTTGGCCGCGGCCGAGGTGCCCTTCACCGTAATCGCGGGGCCGTGGGCATTCGCGCAGGCCCAATAGCCCGGACCGGCCGCAAGCCGGGTCAGACGCCGGACGGCCAACGGCACGGCAACGGCATTGCCCGGCGATGGGCGGGCGGCAACGGCGCGGCGGGCTTACGGCCGCCGCTAGGTGGTCCCGCTTCGCGGTACAGACGGTCCTGCGGACCGGACGACCAACGGCATGCCAACGCAGGCCCTCAGCCGCTGGCCGCCGCGGGTTCTCCTGCGCACAGCGGAGCGCGACGCCGTCTGCCGTTTGGCCCGCAGGGCCATCGGCGCCCCGAAAGGGGCGTCATCTAGCGGCGGCCGTTAGCCCGCCGCGGTCTTCGCGGTACCGACGGTCCTGCGGACCGGACGGCCAACGGCACGACAACGCCGTTACCCGACGTTGCCCGACGATGGGCGGGCGGAAACGGCGCGGCGGGCTTACGGCCGCCGCTGGGTGGTCCCGCTTCGCGGCACCGACGGTCCTGCGGACCGGACGACCAACGGCATGCCAACGCAGGCCCTCAGCCGCTGGCCGCCGCGGGTTCTCCTGCGCACAGCGGAGCGCGACGCCGTC
>Ga0334885_1001963_pt1 | contig 22652 bp, 21 predicted proteins | sample GraSluR1_MG_8_FD_207233 | JGI IMG/M metagenome (GOLD analysis project Ga0334885, IMG submission 207233) | Sludge microbial communities from methane-producing bioreactor in Wageningen University, Netherlands - Granular Sludge_31_05-R1 | ecosystem: Engineered > Bioreactor > Anaerobic >...
TATTATTCGACTTAAATCAATGGAAAAAGAAAAAGCTCTGCAATACCCAGTTATTGCTGTAAATGATTCTAAAACTAAACATTTAATGGATAATTATATTGGAACTGGTCAATCTACTATTGACGGTATCTTGCGCGCAACAAATACTTTATTTGCTGGTAAAGTAGTTGTAATTATTGGATTTGGAAATTGCGGCAAAGGTGTTGCCCGCAGAGCCAGTGGACTCGGAGCCAATGTAATTGTTACTGAAGTTGATCCTTTTTGTGCTTTACAAGCGATAATGGAAGGTTATAGAGTTATGCCTTTAAACCAAGCAGCAAAAATAGGGGATATATTTATTACACTGACTGGTAATATTCATGTTATTGACGCTCCTCATATGAAAATTATGAAAGATGGAGCAATTTTAGCAAATTCTGGACATTTTGATGTGGAAATTAATGTTAATGGTTTAGAAAAAATTTCTAATAGAAAAGAATTTATTCGTCCTTATTTAGACAAATACACTACAGGTAAAAAAAGTTTATATTTAGTTGCACAGGGCAGATTATGTAATTTAGCAGCTGCGGAAGGCCACCCTTCAACTATTATGGCAATGAGTTTTTGTAATCAATTTTTTGCTTGTAAATATTTGGTTGATAATCAAAATAAATTAGAAAATAAAGTTTATCTTTTACCGGATGAGTTTGATGAAAAAATCTCTAAACTTCAACTTAAAGCTTTGGATATAAAAATAGATAAACTAACTCAAGAACAAATTAAATATCTTAATTCTTGGCAACAAGGTACCTAAAATATTTTGATAATTTTTTGATATTATATTTCTGGTTCGTACCACTTGTTACACATCAATTGGCTTTGTGTATCGAATATTTTTTCTTCTTGGCAAACACATCGCCACTTATTTAGTTGTTGCCACGAGTCCACGCTTTCATCTTGTTTTTCAATTGTTCCGCCAAAAATTTCGCATTTTTCCATTTGAGACAAATATTTAGGCGGTAATACATTTGCATCAATATTATCATCACTATTTTTATTTTTTGATATGTTCATAAAAAAATAAATCAATAATCCTGTAATTATTATCATTAACAAAATTCCCCACCATGTTTTGCAAAAACACTTATCCATAATTTACCTCCTTTGATTTTTATTATTAAGTATATTATACATTACTTTTTAAAATAGGTTATAAAAAAAGAGACAGTAAATTCTGTCTTTTATTTTTTTTGTAATTATATTTTTTTGCAAAAACCTAATATGCTATGAGTTACTTCAAAAATTTGCTAATACTAAAATTATCACCTGATTTTACTAACCTCCGGGGTTTGCAAAAGATTTGCAGGTTCAAACCTTTTACTAACCCCGGAGGTTAGTAAAAGGTAATCAATGGAATGAAAGAAATAAAATCTCAAAAGAAGAAGTTAAAAAAGTGCAAGTAGATTTTGAAATCGCATATGAAAGAGCTTGAAAAGCTGTTGAAGAATACTAGACAAAATGTTAATTATATTTTTTATATGGCAATATATACAATAAAAAAATCACCAAATTTCTGGTGATTTTTTGGAGGGTCATATGGGAATACCAGCATAACTCCCCGGTAAAACTCCTTTCTGTCAATTGAATTATGTTCTAATATGACAGAATCGTCGTATACTGGGCACAGCTTTCTGTAAAACGGATTACATCCTGTTATTACAGAATCGTGGTATACGGCACGAGGTCGAAACTATGATACAGATTGGCACAGTTATCCCCGCCGGACTTTAAAAGGCTTAATTTATTTATATATGCACTCAGGAAGGGCTTGTATCTGGAGGGCCTGATGGGGATTGAACCCATGACACAGAGCTTAAAAGGCTCCTGCTCTACCACTGAGCTACAGGCCCTTCCTGAGTGCATGATTAATAATTTTCTTTTTACAATTTGATGAGGTCAAAAATGATTATAACAGATATATTTTTTTTGGTCAATAATTATACAACTTTTATAATTTTTGTTATAATTAAAATTATGAAAGGATTAATATGAATAAAAATTATTTGTCAAAGTATTCTGGAGTAATTTTATTTAGGGGAATTTTAGCGATTTTATTTGGATTAATAGCACTTTTTTGGACAGGACTTACTATTAAAACAATTGTAGTATTGTTTGCAATCTATGCTTCTTTAAGTGGTATCATTATGATCATCGGATCTTTTTCAGCAAAGGATCATCATGAAAAGTGGTGGATTTACTTATTAAATGGTATTTTAGGGATTATAATTGGAGTATTAATTTTTGTTTGGCCAGCTATTACAGTATTAACACTAATTTATTTTGTTGCAATATGGGCAGTTATTGCAGGAATTATGGAATTAATAGTTGGTTTTTCCACAAAAGGAGAGGTTATCGGCAAATGGCTTTTAAGTACTGTCGGAGCGATATCTTTAATTGTTGGTATAACAATTTTATTTTTCCCAATTATTAGTTTAGAATTTATTGTTTGGGTGATTGGCGTTTATGCTTTAATATTTGGAATTTCACTTACAATGTTTAGTTTTCAAATTAAAAAGTAAAATATCTATGAAAAAAAATATTAATAAACCACCAAGCGATTTTACCCAAATAATAATATTTGTTGTTAGTTTATTAATAGTAATTTTAACTGTTTTAATTCTATTTGCATTAAACTTAATTAGTATTTAAATAAAAAATAAAGGAGAAGATAAAATGCATAAAATAAAATTATCTATTGCTTTTTTGCTAATTGTGTTTTTAAGTGGTTGTTTTTCAATGACAGCTAAAAATTATGTGCAAAAGACTGAACCAAAATTTAACGAGGTTTATAGTTTGGCAGATAGTTATGGCAATATTTTAAATAATGAGGCTGTCTCTGCTTCTCAAAAAATTCAAAATGGATCAGATCTATCAACTAAAGCGAAAAATGCAAAACTAGAATTAGAATCTCTAAAAGCTCCACAAAAAGCACAGAATTTAAATCAGAATTTACTTGATTATTACGCTAAAATTGGTGAGTTAATTATTAAAATTAATAATTTATTTGAATTTATTGATATAACTGAAAAAATCGCAAAAAGTTTAGAGGATTCAACTAAATCTTTGCCAACTGATTTTTCTAAAGATTTATCTGCAACAAAAGTTAAATTTGAAAATGCAAAAAATGAACAACAAAAAATTTTAGATGATTTAAAAGAAAAAGATATGGATGCTATGTTTACTAAATCAAAACAAGCATTAATAGATATGTCAACTTTTTATATTGAATTTTTAAATTCAGTTATTACTGCCATTGATGTTAAAAAATCAGATGTAATTAAAGAAAAAGAATTTGAAGATAAAATCAATAAAGCAAACGATACATTTCAAAAAGAGATGGATTCTTTGCAAGAAAAAATTATTTCTCAGCAAGAATTAGAAACATTCAATAAATTAGAATCTGATATCCAAGCAGAATTTAATCAATTAAGATAAAATATTATTACTTATTTATATAAAAAACTTGAGATTATCTCAAGTTTTTTATTTTATTAATTTAAAAATTAATTATTCACTTTTATGCATAAATCCTGTGATTATCAGCAAGACTACGGGTAGTACAACCCACCAGACTTCGTACTGCATAATAAGCGAAGCAATTTTCGAACTTGCAGCAAAACCAGTACGCGTTTCAACAGTCATAAAACTGAAGATAGAGGCAATTACTAGCATTGTACTAAAAAAACTATAAGCAAAAAGCTCTATTGGAGAGAGTACGCCGCCAGTGTCTTTACCAGAAAGTCCACTTTTTGTGGAAACTAGTGCAATTATTAGGATAAATATTACTGACTTAATGGTAAATAGATTAGTATTACTTTTTATAAATACTTGCCCCATGATATTTTGTTCGCCTACCATATAGCTTTGAATTGTTGGAGCAATTGCATTTACTACTATAAGAGCAGCATAAGTTGATATAATTGTTAAAATTGTTTTATCTTTTTGAAGTATTAGCCCGTAAGCGATACCTATAACAAAAAATAATGTTATAAAAAGGTCCCATGTTGGTAAAACAGTCATATCCCTCCCTAATTAGAAATTTGTTTATTTTTTTAAAACATTTATATTATATCACATGTCGATTAAACATAAAAACAATTAAGTGCATTTATATGAATATAATAATTGTATTATTTTTACCAAAATTTCCAAGATTTTTTCTTTTCTTCAATTTCACGAATTTTTTCGTATAATTTTTTTTCTTCTTGAGTAATTTTTTTTGGAATTTCAACTCTTATGGTTGCGATTAAATCTCCTTTTCCTTTTCGATGTTTTCTACCTTTGCCCCTCATTTTAAATGATTGTCCATCTTGGGTTCCTGGAGGAATTTCAAGAACAATTGTTTCACCATTTTCTATCTGAAATTGTATTTTAGTACCTAATATTGCTTGAGTTAGTTTAATAGGAATTTCTACTTGAATTTGCGAAAAAGCTTGTCCAAAAAAATCTTCAAAAATATCACTAGTTCTGCCAAAACCTCCAAAATTACTAAAAATATCATCCATGTTGCCAGAATAATAACCTTGATGAAAACCACTGCCTTGAGAACCCGCACCTTGTTCAAATCCAGCTGATCCGAATTGATCGTATTGCGCGCGTTTTTGAGTATTAGAAAGTATTTGATATGCTTCGTTAATTTCTTTAAATTTTTCTTGATTCCCACCTTTATCAGGGTGATGTTTTAAAGCAAGTTTTCGATAAGCTTTTTTAATTTCTTCGGCAGACGAGTTTTTATTTACGCCTAAAATTTGATAATAATCTTTGCTCATTAATTCCTTAAATTTTTAATAGTATTATACCTTAAAATAGTTACTTTGACAAGTTTTTTAATAATTTAGAACGAATAATATTTATAGAAAAAACTAATAGGTAGTTTGTCCTTGATATGTTTGCGGTTGTTGCATATCTGTTGTGCTAGTATTAAAATCTTGAGTTGTTGTTCCTGCAGAAAGAGGGTTGCCACTTTCATCTACAACTTGGGAATCAAATGGATTAACCTTTATTACATATTTGTTAACACCTGATTTGTATTCAATAACCCACCATAACCATTCTCTTGGTTGAGTGTTATGTAAAGTAGCCGTAATTGATGTATTAGGATTAGTTTGTCTAAATTGTTGTCCTCCATTTAATTCTGCCAATTGAAATGCTTGAGCATAATTTAGTTGCCAGAATTTTTTATCAATTGGTTTAATATCTACTCCTAAATAATCTTCTTTAGGAATAATTGCCCTAATGTAGCGCGATGTTTCTTCCGATATAGAAAAACTCCACCAGTTTTTTGTATCATTTGCTGATCCAAAAATAAATGTTTCGTCTGATTGTCCAACAGCTAAATTTTGAGGAAATTTAATTGAAAAGGAAACTAAAACAGCATCTGGTTGCCATTCTTGAGCTTTTACTTGGGCTAAATTATAATTTTGTTTAGTAACAGTATCAATAGTTACCGGATCAATTATAGTTAAATTAGATACTGCTAGATTTAAATCAGGATTTATCACTGCTTCTTCAGCTGGAATTGGTTCTGGTTCGTCAGTTTTTTTATTACACCCAGGAACAATTAAAAATAAACTTATTATAATTCCAATTAACAAAAATTTTTTATCCACAGTTCCTCCCTACATTATTTAATTGGTTTTTATCAGTATTATTAAAACAAATCCCTAATAATAAAGTAATAGCAGCAAATTTTTTATGCTACTATTACTATATCACAAATTTAGTATTTTATACAATTCAAAATTTAATATTAGTTAATTCTTGAATTATTTTTTTTCACTATCTTTTTTTTCTTCTTTTTCTTTTTCCTTATTTTCTGATTCATTTTCTTTTTTGTTGTTTTCTTTTTTATCTTTATTTGCAGATTGATACATTTTAGTTCCAATTTCTTGTATTGCAGTTGAAAGCTCGTCAGTTTTTTTCGTGATTTCTTCAATATTGTCTTTTTCCATTTCATTTTTCAGTTGCATAATAATATCTTCAACTTTTCTTTTGTCTTCAGGATTAGCTTTATCACCAGCATCTTTTAAAGTTTTTTGTGCAGTATAAATTAAGTTTTCAGCTTTATTCTTAGTTTCAATTTGTTCTTTTTTCTTTTTATCTTCTTCTTGATGTGCGTCAGCATCTTTTTTCATTTTTTCAACTTCTTCATCTGACAGTCCGCTTGATGCAGTAATAGTAATTTTTTGTTCTTTGCCTGTGGCTTTATCTTGAGCTTTAACATTTAATATTCCGTTTGCATCTATATCAAAACTTACTTCAATTTGCGGTACCCCTCTAGGAGCTGGAGGTATTCCGTCTAACATAAACCTACCCAAAGTTTTATTGTCTTGTGCCATTTCTCTTTCACCCTGCAAAACATGAATTTCAACCGAAGTTTGGTTATCTGCTGCTGTGGAAAAAATTTGTTTTTTATTTGCAGGAATTGTTGTATTTTTTTCAATTAATTTTGTGCAAATTCCACCAAGAGTTTCAATACCAAGTGACAAAGGTGTTACATCAAGTAAAAGTAAATCTTTTACTTCGCCTGAAAGAACTCCACCTTGAATTGCGGCACCGAGCGCTACGACTTCATCAGGGTTTACTCCTTTAGAAGGTTCTTTTCCAAAGATGTCTTTAACGGTTTGTTGTACTAAAGGCATCCTTGTCATCCCGCCTACCAGTATTACTTCCACAATTTCATTTTTATCAATTTTTGCATCATCAATTGCTTTTTCGCACGGTTTACGGGTTTTTTGGACTAAATCTTCAACAAGCTGTTCCAACTTTGGACGAGTTAATTTAATATTTAGATGTTTTGGACCATTCGCATCAGCTGTAATAAATGGTAAATTAATATCAGTTTCTTGTGCGCTTGAAAGTTCTACTTTTGCTTTTTCTGCTGCTTCTTTAACTCTTTGTATTGCCATTTTATCATTCTTTAAATCAATAGCTTCGGATTTTTTAAATTCATCAATAATATAGTCCATAATTTTTTGATCAAAATCATCACCTCCAAGGTGAGTGTCTCCGTTTGTTGATTTAACCTCAAAAACTCCGTCGCCAATTTCTAAAATTGTAATATCAAATGTTCCACCACCTAAGTCGAACACTGCAATTTTACCTTCTTTTTTCTTATCAAGCCCATAAGCAAGTGCTGCTGCAGTTGGTTCATTAATAATTCTTTTAACTTCAAGTCCGGCAATTTTTCCAGCATCTTTTGTAGCTTTTCTTTGAGAATCATTAAAATATGCAGGAACTGTGATAACTGCATCGGTAATCGTTTCTCCTAAATAGCTTTCAGCGTCAGTTTTAAGTTTTTGTAAGATAAAAGCAGATATTTCTTGTGGAGTATAATCTTTTTCTCCCATTTTAACTTTAATTGAACCATCATTAGCCTCTACCATCTTATACGGCATAAGTTCTTCATCTTTTTTTGACTCAGCATCATCAAATTTTCGCCCGATAAATCTTTTAACTGAAAAGATTGTATTTTCCGGGTTTGTTATAGATTGCCTTTTTGCTACCTGTCCAACCAATCTTTCACCTTTTTTATTAACTGCAACAATAGAAGGACAAGTGTTAGCTCCTTCTGCAGTTGGGATTACTTTAGCCTTTCCACCTTCCATGACGGCTACAACTGAATTAGTTGTTCCTAAATCAATTCCAATAACTTTAGACATAAAAACTCCTTAATATAATGCGAAAGCTGCTAATTATTATTTGATTGCCACGAATATATTTAAATCATATTTTTTATATCCGTGTTGTGATCATTTGTTCAGATCATTTATGTATAATTTGCAGACTAGCATCATTAATATTTTTATTTGTAATTGTATTATAAAATACTGTAAAAAAAATGTCAAGTTAACTTTACATTGTGTTTATAAAAAATAAATTTAATCCGCCAAAGGCGGACAAGTGGGTGAATTCCCCGAAGCCCTGCCTTGCCTGCCTTATCAGCAGACAGGCAGGCAGGTTGCTTCGTATAAATTATTTCAATTTATATCTCGTAGCTTGCTGGGAGGTAGTTTATTAAAGGTTTATTAATCTTTCAATTTACTAAATACAAATAGATAGTATTTTTTAACTATTTTAATTAATATTGCGAGACCTGTTGTTCAATGGCTGATTTATTTGGCAACTTTAACTTTAACAGGTCTTATTAGCTCATCGCCAAGCTTGTAGCCGTTCTCCATAATTTCAATTATTTTATCAGTTTCAAATTTATCAGATTCCTCAGTCATTACAGCTTCATGAATTTCTGGGTTAAATTCATCTCCAGTGTTTACTGGAATTTCTTTTAGTCCATTATTTTGCAATACTCTTTCGAGCTGCTCTTTTATCTGTTTTATTCCTTCAGAGTATGTGTTTAATTCGTCTGACTTTTGTATTTTTGTAGAATTTAAAGCACGCGAAAAATTATCTAAGATAGGTAAAAGCTCTAAAATCAATTCTTTATTTGCATATTTAATTAAACCCATTTTTTCTTTTTCGGTTCTTTTTTGAAAATTTACAAAATCAGCTTGAGTTCTTTTCCATCCGTTTTCAAGTTCTTCGATTCTCATATTCAGTTTTTTTAATTCTTCGTCACTATGATTTATTTGATTTTTCTTTTTCATAAAATCCTCTTTAATTTTTAATAAATGATTAAATATCTTTATTTTTCGTAAATATTGTTTTATTTCTTTTTACTAAAGTTTTATTGGGCAAGATTGTTTGGTTGAATTGCTTGTAGCAAGTTGCACGATCTTAACTCTAGAGATTACTCTAGATTAAATGTCTTTGATTTATTTGACAAAATCAATCATATGATACAATAAAATCAATGTTTAAGCAATTATCAAAAATAACAAAATCGCAAATATTTATTGTTTTTGAATTAATTTTAATTGCAGGAATATTTTTTGGTAAATATATAATAATTGATAATACTGATGTAATTTACGTCTTTAGTATAATTTTAATATTTGTTTTTTTAATATTTTCGTTTTATCAAAAGGAACTAACAATAATTTTTGTGTGCGGGATAATTTTTTTTAGTGGCTTGTTATATTACAATTGGTTTAGAATAAAAATTACACCGCCAAAAATTGAGTTAGGTAGCGAAGTTGAATTAGAAGGTATTATCTATGAAGAGCCAGACGAAAAAGAGACAAAAACGCAATTAAAAGTTAATATCACAAATGCAATTGAGGCGAATGATAATATTATTAGTAGAAATGTTTTAGTAACTTTAGAAAAATATCCTCAATATAAGTATGGTGACATAATCCAATTTAAGGGGGAAATAGAGGAACCTCAAAAATTTGAAGATTTCGACTATAAAAATTATTTAAGCAGATATAATATTTTTTATATTGTCAAAAATGCAAAAGCCAGCTTAATAGATATTAACAGAGGTAATTTATTACTAAATAATATATATAAGATAAAGGCGAGGTCTGCGAATAATATTAGGAGATTGCTTCCAGAACCATTTGCTTCATTTTTAAATGGTTTAATTTTGGGTTTAAGACGAGGTATCCCGCAAAATATTCTTGATGCATTTAATGCTACCGGTACTTCCCATATTATTGCAATTTCTGGATTACATATTGCGATTTTAGTGAAATATTATCAAATTTTTACAAAAAGATGGCCCCAAAAAATGGTTTTTATTTTAGGTATTGCTGGATTATCTTTTTATTGTATTCTGACTGGGTTAAGGTCTTCAGTTGTTAGGGCTTCAATTTTGGCCGGTTCTTTTCTTTTTGCAAGACAAATTGGTAGAAAAGCTAGCGTTGTCAATGTCTTAGTTTTTATTGCTTTTTTGATGGTCTTACAAAATCCACTTATCTTGCACTATGATATTGGTTTTCAACTCTCATTTTTAGCAGTTCTTGGTATTGTTTATCTAAGCCCATTATTTAATTTATTATTTAATAAGTACTTAAACTTTGTTCCAAAAATATTACGAGATATATTGTCCGCTACATTTTCAGCTCAGATTGCTACAATGCCAATTATTATATTAAATTTTGGCCAAATAAGTATTATCTCTCCTGTTGTAAATTTGTTAATATTACCTGCTTTACCAATAGTAATTCCTTTGAGCTTTTTGATGCTTATTTTTTCTTTTATAAATTTCACGATAGCAAAATGTATATCAATCTTAGTTTGGATTATATTAAAATATATTATATATATAACAAATGAATTTTCTAAGTTGCAAATATCAAAAATAAACATAGCGCTCTCATCGTGGCAAGCAATTAGTTTCTATTATATAATTTTAGTACTTATTATTTACTTTTTCCAAAAGAAATATAAATTAAAACAAAAATATTTGTATGATTAAAAATAAATTTAAAAATAAAAAAAATATTATTACTAAATATATATTAGGATTTTTACTTATTTTTGCTATTTTGGTTTGGGCTTTAGTATTTGAAAAGCCGGACAATAATTTAAACATTTATTTTTTAGATGTCGGACAAGGAGATTCAATATACATTCGTACAATTAATAATATAGATATGTTGATAGACGGAGGACCTGGTTCGAAAGTAATATATGAGCTAGCAAACGCAATGCCTTTTTATGATAGAAAAATTGATTTTATTTTATTAACACATCCTCATTCTGACCATGTAAGTGGGCTGATAGAAGTAATTAAAAGATTTGATGTTGGTCAAGTAATTTTAACAGACGCAACATCTTCATCTAAAGATTATTTAGAATTTCTAACAATTATAAACCAAAAAAATATCCCAACAAAAATTGTAAGAAGTGGCGATGAAATTCACCTAGATAATCATACCAAGTTTAAAGTTTTTTGGCCCAATTCGTCATATAAAGATAAAAGTGTTACTAACTTGAATAACACTTCGATTGTTGGTAAATTAAGTTATTACGATTTTGATGTATTGTTTTCGGGAGACGCTGAAGATGAGGCACAGAAAGAGATTATCGAACTTTTTAAAGATGAATTAGATTCAGAAATTTACAAAGTTGCACATCATGGATCAAAAAATGGGGTATTAGAAGAATTTATCAACATTATAAATCCGGAAATTTCAATAATTTGCGTAGGTGATAAAAATAGATTTGGTCACCCGCATCAAATTTTATTAGATAATTTAACAAAACAGGGAAGTAAAATTTTAAGAACCGATGCAAATTCAACTATTAAAATTATTTCTGACGGACAATCATATTGGACTAAAACCCGAAAATAAAATATAATATATTCTAAAGATACTCTTAATTAACCTAATTAGTTCCTAATTATTCTAATTAACCTAAACAAGAACCGAGTTCTAATGTCTAATTAGGATTTAAGTCATTGAAATTTATTTAGAATAATTAGGTCAATTACCCGCCTGCCGTCGAGGCAGGGTGCAATTAGAAAATTTATATATAAGGATATTTTATGTCAGGACATAGTAAGTGGTCAACAATTAAACGCAAAAAAGGTGTTGCAGACTCAAAAAGATCTAATCAATTTACTAAACTTGCTCGAGCAATAACAATTGCCGCTAAAGAGAGTAAAAATTTAGATTTGGCTATCGAACAAGCGAAAAAAGCAAATATGCCTAAAGAAAATATTGAAAGAGCTCTTCAAAGAGGTCTTGGAGAATTAGGCGGTGAAGAAATAAACTCAATGAGTTACGAGTCATATGGTCCTGGAGGTATAGGAATAATTATCGATGTTTTAACTGATAATAAAAACAGATCTTTATCGGAAATTAAATCAGTTTTAAATAAATATAATGGCAAACTTGCTAGTTCTGGAGCGGTCAGTTATTTGTTTGACCAAGAAGGAGTTGTTCAATTTAAAAAAGATGGTCAAACTGTTGCTGGTGATGATTTAGAAATGATTATCATTGACTCGGGTGCCAAAAATTATTCAATCGACGATGGTATAATTTATGTTTATACAGAACCTAAAAAATTGTCAGAAATAAAAAAAGCACTTGAATTCAAATCATTAAAAATTGATTCTGCTAAATTACAGATGTGTCCTAAAAGTTATATAAATCTTGATGAAAACAAAAAAGAAAGTGTAATTAAATTACTTACATCTTTAGAAGAACTCGATGATGTTAGTGAAGTTTATACAAATGCAGATCTTTAGATGTTGAAAATGTTGAATCACTCCGTTTGTTGAACTTATTGGATCGCTTTGTTTATTAAAATTGTAAAGATATTAAGAATAAAATGAAATTTAATTATGAAAATTACAAAAAAACAATTTCAACAACTTCAACGAGCGAATAAGGTGAATAGCTCAACATCTCTTCAACGCATTCTTGCAATAGATCCGGGTTATGGAAGATGCGGTTGGGCAATCCTTGTAAAGCCAGTAAAATCTAAAGCCCGATCTTCAACAGGTTCAGATCGTCCCGAGTCGGTCGAGGGGCGAAATCCGAAGCACGAAACAAATTCGAATGTTCAAAATTATAATGACAAAAACAAAAAACAGTTTAAAAAATTAAAAAATTTGGATTTAGATTATTGTTTTGAATATCGAGACTCGAATTTTGAGATTGAACTAAGAGATTGTGGTTTAATTGAAACAGAAAAAAGAAAAAATTTGCCAGACAGATTAACAGAAATTTATAAAGCAGTTGAATATTTAATTAAAAAGTATAAACCTACAGAACTTGCAATAGAGTCTCTTTTTTGGTTTAAAAATCAGAAAACTGCCATGAATGTTTCACAAGCTCGTGGAGTAATTATTGTTTGTGCAAAAAATCATAAATTAGGAGTATCAGAATATACTCCTTTACAAGTAAAACAGGCAGTGGTAGGATATGGTAAAGCGACAAAAGATCAAATTCAAAAAATGGTCAAGTTTCATTTACCGTGCGGACATTTTTCCAAACAAGACGATACGACAGATGCTATAGCTATAGGCCTTACCCACTTACAAACAAATAAGTATTAAATTCGAAAAAACGAAATCCGAAAACCGAAACAAATTTGAATGGTCAAATAATAAATTATTTAATTTTTGAAAATTGTTTCGAACTTCGATATTCGAAATTCGAAATTTTGGAGGAAATTGTGCCTGAACTAAGACAAAATATAATAACTGGTGATTGGGTGGTTATTGCTCCAGAGCGCGCGAAGCGACCAAGCGATTTTATTACTTCAGATACTATTAAAACTCAAAACAAAGGCACTTGCCCATTCTGTATTGATAAAAGTGAATACAAAAGAAGAATCAAGCGATTCGATACAAAAAATATTTGGGTTATTGAAAATAAATACCCAGCATTTATTGAAGTTGCGGCAAAAGATATTATTAGGTCTTATAAAGTCGAGAATGATTTTTATAGAGCTCGTCCTTCTACGGGTGGTCATGATGTAGTTGTTATAAAAGATCACGATATAGATATGCCAAAATTTACTAGACAAATCTGGTATGAGCTTTTACTTACATTTAGTGCTAGATATAAATATTTTGATGAAAATTGTAATGTTGCATATACAATGCCAATTTACAATCACAATCAGGCGGCAGGTGCATCTATTGAGCATCCACATGCTCAAATTTTTGCCTCAAATATAATTCCCAATTTAATTTCAAAAGAAGTTCACCATACGGAGAAATATTTTGAACACAATGGAAGTTGTGCTTTTTGCGATCTCATTAAACATGAACAAAAATTTAAAAAAAGAATTATTTTTGAAAATTCAAATTTTATTGCTTTTACATTTTATGCGGCCCGTTTTCCTTTTGAGATCTGGATATTGCCAAAAAACCATGCTTCAAAATTTGAAAATGAAACTAAAAGTTTATATCTGAGTCTTTCAGAATGCCTAATAGATGTTTTTGGTAAGCTAGATTCAACTTTAAATGATCCACCTGTAAATTTCTTTTTTCATACTACGCCAAATACTATTACTAATTCAGATTATTACCATTGGCATATTGAAATTGCCCCTAGAGTTACAGGTTATGGTGGTTATGAAATGGGTTCAGGCAATGTTATTAATGTAGTTAGTCCAGAACAAACAGCTTATTATTTGAAAGATAAAACCAAGAAAACCAAAGTTTGGGAAGGACAGGAAAAATAATAGGTAAAATATTATTAAGAGGAGGACTTAATCTTGAAAAAACCAGTATTATTTTTGGTAAGTGGTATGGGTGAATATGCTCAGGCAAGTTCATTTGCTTTGTACCTTGAAAAACAAAAGATTGAGAGTTTATTTATTGTTCCTACTCAATTAGAAAAAGCAGTTAAATCAGATAATTTTAATTATCAGTTAATAGAAAATAACGCTGATGAAATAATCAGTAAAATTAATCCTAGCTATTTATTTTTATGCAATTCTAAAACAGTTTATGATTTAATAACCAAAAAACCTAAAGCTGATAATATTTTAACTTTAGATTCAAACTGGCTATTTGTTCCAGAAAAAAGCCCATTTCCTGTTATTGAATTTGTTAGTAGTTATGTTACAGTAATGCCTAAAAAAGTTTTTCAAGCTGGATTAAAAGAAAATGGCGGTCATTACAATCTTCCTAAAGAAATTTTAAATAAGATTACAACTGTTGGCTTCATCCCATCAGGCCATGATTATTCTGAAAAGAAGAAACAAGCAATGCGAAAAAAATATCAAAAATCTAATGAAAAACTTATATTTTGTTATTTTGGACGGGGATTGACTTTTGAGAAATACGGTAGCAAATATATTGATAATTTTTTTCAAGCTATTGATATTATTAATAAAGATAAAATAAAAGCTAGAGTGATATATGCTGGTAATGGAATTAATAAATACAATCATTACGAGTGGCTTGAAACTGTTGAATGGTTTAAAACTATTGAAGAATTTGAACTTACATTATCTTCATGTGATTTAATTGTTCAACATCATGGATTAGGTAATTTGCCAAAAGCAATAAGATCTCAAATACCTGCGATTTGTTTTGTGCCTAAAGTGCCAAAAACGCAATATCATTCGCCGGCATTTGAGATTGAAGCATTTGTTAAAGCTAAATTATGTGAGTCATTAACAAATGAATCTTCAAAAAAATTTATTGTCAATCAGGTTGAAAGCTTATTGTATAATAGTTCTTGCAGTAGTATAATGAAAAAAGCACAGAAAAAATTATTTGTTGATGGTGAGGTAAAACTACATCAGTTACTTATAAGGTTGAATAATGATACAAAAAAATAAAAAAATTGCTATAATACATTATACAAGTCCACCAATTATTGCTGGAGTTGAACTAATGATGAAGGAACAGATCCAATTGTTTATTAATGATGGATATAAAATAAAATTAATTTCTGGTGAAGGTAGGCGGTATAGACAGGATATAAACTTTTTAAAAATATCTCAAATTAATTCACGAAATCAAGAATATCAGAAAATTGCCAAATTCTTAGATAAAGGTGAATGCCCAAAAGAATTTGAGCAATTTTCTGAAAAAATATATAAAAAGCTCAAAAAAGCTTTACAAAATATCGATATATGCATAGTCCACCAAGCGCTCTCTATGCATTTTAATTTAGCCCTAACTTATGCTCTAGTAAAATTAACTAAAGATTTACATAAAAAAATAAAATTTATTGTTTGGACGCACGATTCAACTTTTTTAGACGAAAATTATACAAAAAAATTTGCTAAATTTAAAAAAATATTTCCTTGGAAATTATTGTCTGTAAAACACACAAATATTAAATACGTTGTAATTTCTAGTACTCGACAAAAACAACTTGCTCAATTATTTGGATGTTCAACTAAACAATTTGAGTTTATACCAAATGGTATAGATGTAGCAAAATTTTATAATTTGTCAAAATATACACAATCTTTAGTAAAAGATTACGATCTTCTAAATCAGGATTTAATAACAGTTTTGCCCAATAGAATTTTACCACGAAAAAATATTGAGCAGGCAATAAATATTGTTTATGAATTAAAAAAAATGGGAATTAAGATAAAATTTATTTTAACTGGAATTTATGATTATCAAAATCCTCAATCAGCTGATTATTATCAAAAAATTCAAAAACTTGTTGAAAAAAATAATTTGAAAAAAGATGTAATATTTTTAAATCAATATAAACCAAAAAACGGAGAGCAGATTAATTTAAGAAATTTAAAAGTATCTGAATTATATTATTTGGCAGATTTCCTAATTTTCCCATCAAAAATCGAAGGTTTTGGAAGGCAGATTGTAGAGGCAGGTATCACTAAAACTCCTGTTGTTTGTTCTGATATTGGTCCTTTTAAGGAAACAGCACAAAAAGATAGTTTATATTTTAAAATCAATGAAGATCCTAAAAAGACAGCAAAAAATATTATTAAATTTCTTGAAAGTATTCCAACATCTCGTGCATTTAGACGGCAAATTAGAGATTATAGTTTAATAAATATTTATCAAAATAAGATTAAAAATTTGTTAGAATAAATTTAAGAGTATTTTGTAGTTCCATCGAAAATATTTATAAAATATTTATAATGATATAAATTGGGTATTCATAATTAAGGTTATTAATACATTACCAAAGGAAATATAATATGATAGTAAAAACTTTTATGAAAAAACAAAAATACGATTTCATTATTGGAATTCCTTCTTATAACAATGAAAAAACTATTGGTTTTGTGCGCGATCAGGTAATTTTAGGATTGAAAAAATATTATCCAAAAAATTCAGCTCTCATATTAAATGTTGATGGTGGTTCTACAGATGATACCCGGAAAGTTTTTTTGTCGATTAAAACTCCTAAAAACATTTATCTGGAATCTAAAAGATATTCTGTTATATCGGGTAAAGGTATGTCTTTGCACAAAGTTTTTGAATATGTGGTTCAATACCAGTCGCATTCTTCAATGGTTGTTGATTCTGATTTAAGAAGTATTAGTCCGGAGTGGGTAAAATCATTGCTTGATCCAATAATGTCAAAAAAGCTTGATTTAGTAACACCAATTTATTCACGCGATAGATTTGATGGTACAATTACCAAAAATTTAGCTCATCCAATGATTGCAGCACTTTATAATTACAATGTTCCACAGCCAATTGGTGGAGATTTTGGTTTTTCAACTCCTCTTGCCAAAAAATTCTTAACAAAAAATATTTGGGACACAGATGTTGTAAAGTTTGGCATTGATATCTTTATGACAACTGTTGCAGTCGCAGAAAATTTTAAAGTCGGTGCAGCTAATTTAGGTGTAAAAATTCACGATCCAAAGGATCCGCGTGGTCTTGGTCCAATGTTTGTGCAAGTATCTTCAACAATTTTTGATCTTATGAAAGAATACGAAGGTGTATGGAAAAATAAAACCCAAATTAAGCAGATTCCAATTTTAAAAACAGCCAACATTATTAGCGAAAAAGCACCAAAAGTTAAAGTAGATATAGATGCATTAATAGGTGAATTTAAAAAGAAGTATAAATATTCGAGGAATATTTATGAATTTATACTTTATCAAGAAGAGCTAGATCAACTGGATCAAATATCTCAACAAGAAAAAAATAATTTTTATTTTCCAATAGATTTATGGACTCGACTTGTTTATGACTTTGCAAGTGAATATGTTCATGGTTCTATTCAGAAAAAAAATCTTCTAGATGCTTTTATGATACTTTATTATGCTCGAGTTGCTTCTTATATTTTAGAAGTAAAATCTTTATCAGAATCAGATCTAGATAAATATTTAGATAAAACCACCAATAGTTTTATTAAAAACAGAAAGTATCTTTTTAGACGATGGAAGGGAATTAGACCAGTAGTTGAGGAATGGTTTAAAAAAAATACTTTTTATTGTAAAGATTTTGAAGATATAAAAAAACTCGTTAGAATTAAAAATAAAAAGCAATTAACAATCGGACTATGTTTGCCTGCAAAAAACGAAGAGGCAACTATTGGCAAAGTTGTAAAAACCCTAAAACCCCTTAAAGATAAGTTTAAACTTCTAGATGAAATAATTCTTATTGATTCTTGTTCAGAAGATAATACTGTAAAAATTGCACAAAAAGAAGGAATTGATGTTTTTTCTGTCAATAATATTTTGCCAAGTTATCAAATTCCAACAGATATGTGGGGAAAAGGTGAAAACTTGTGGAAAAGCATTTATGCGCTTAATACAGATATTATTTTATGGGTTGATACTGATATAGAAAACATTCACCCTAGGTTTATTTACGGTCTTGTTGGACCAATGTTAGAAAATGATCACTTGGGTTTTGTAAAAGCATTTTATCGTCGTCCGCTAAAAGTTGATAATAAACTTCAACCTACAGGTGGTGGCAGAGTAACAGAACTAACAGCCAGACCTTTAATAAATACTTTTTATCCTGATCTTTCTCAAATTTTACAACCTCTTTCTGGCGAAATGGCAATTAGAAGAGAGCTTGCTGAAAAAATTCCTCTAACAACAAATTATGCTCTTGAAACCTGTATGCTTATTGATATATATACCAAATACGGACTTGATGTTATTGGTCAATCAGATCTTTTGGTTAGAGTACATAGAAATAATCCTTTGCATGTTTTATCAAAACTTTCTTTTGGAATTATGCAGGCAGTTATTAATCGTCTTCATCTTCATGGCAAAGTAAAACTTTTGCAAGAACCAAAATTTCAAGAAGGTAGATATAATTTTAGTAAAATGATAGTAATTGAATCTCAAAGGCAACCTATTTATAAAATTCCAGAATATAAAGAAAAATTTAAAAATCGTAAACCAAAATGGAAAACTCCAAAAAGAAAATAATTATTTTTTCAGATTTAGATGGTACTTTACTCGATCATAAAACTTATTCTTATACTGATGCTAAAAATGCTTTAAAAAAAATTTCTGATCAAAAAATACCTCTTATTTTAGTTAGCAGTAAAACATCTGCTGAAATGCTAAAAATTATTGATGAACTAAATCAAGATGGGCTTAAATTTAATCACCCTTTTATTTGTGAAAATGGCAGTGCTATTTATGTGCCAAAGAATTATTTTAATTTTAATATTGCCAAAGAAATTAGTTATCAGGTCAAAAACAGAGGTAAATTTAAAGAAATTAAAATTAGCGATGTAAATTATCAAGATTTAGTAAAAATTTTAAAAAAGATTGAAAAAAATATTGATGCAAAAATTATCGGTTTTAACGATTTAACAGCTAAGCAATTATCAAATGAATGCGGATTAAAACTAGAAGATGCTAAATCAGCTAAAACTCGAGAATTTGATGAGCCATTTCGTATCGATCCAGACGATCCGAATTTATACCAGAAAATTGAAAAAATGATCCTAGAAAAAGGACTAAATTACACCAAAGGTGGTAGATATGCTCATATTATGGGAAGACAGGATAAAGGATTGGCTGTCAAGTTGTTATCAAAATTATTTAAGAAAAAATATCAAAATATAAAAACTATTGGTTTTGGTGATTCAAAAAATGATTTAGAATTTTTAGGAATTTGTGATCAAGGATATTTAGTTTCAAATCCAAAAAAACCAACCTGCCCTGAGCTTGTCGAATGGGTTGATGCTAGTATTAAATCAGATAAAATTAATAGAATTTCCGAAATCGGTCCAAAAGGGTTTAATAAAGTAGTACTTAAATTAATTTCTAATTGCTTTAATTACTCTAATTTCTAAATAAATCACAATGATCTAAACCCCAATTAGAAATTGGAGCTTGGTGCTTGTTTAGATTAATTAGATCAATTAGAAATTAGGTCAATTCTAATAAAGGTTAATTAGAACAATTAGGTTAATTTTAAAAAGATTTTGTGTTTAGGATTTGTTTCTCAATACCAAATATATATCACTAACATTAACCGGTAATTTTCCGGTAATTATTAAATCATCAGTTTTTTTAAATAATGTGTAAGTGTCAAATTTTTCGATATATTTTTCTAAATCCAAATTTTCTTTTTTAATTTTTTCCAAAGTACTTTTATTTACAATTGCGCCAGAGCAAGGTGCATTATCGTGCCCGTCAGATGCGATAGAAGCAAAAACAGTATTTGAGTCGATTTTTTTTAAAGCAAGTGCAGACATGTGGGTATTTCTTCCGCCAGTTCCATGATCTTTGGCAACATTAACATTTGCTTCTCCTGCTGCAATTAAAGCTGAGCTTGGTTTAGATTTTTTAATTAAATCATTTAAAATTAAACTAATATTTTCATTATAATTATTTTTACCAATGATTGTTTTATAACCGAGTGTTTTAGCTTTTTTTTGCATCGCTGAAAGCGCAAGAGTATTTTTAGCAATTATCAAATTAATATCATTTTTTGGATTATAATTTGATTCTTTGGCAAACTCAATTTTTCCATCAATGCTGTATTTTTTTAAAATTTTTTGAGCGTCTAAATTAGTAGTTTTATCAGGATATGTAGGACCAGAACCAAAAATAGAAAAATTGCTGTCAGGAACATCAGAAACATACAAGGATAAAATATTTGCAGGTTTAATTAATTCTGCTAATCCTCCATTTTTAATTTTATCAATATGTCGTCTGACAGTATTTATTTCATTAATTGAAGCACCTGATTTAAGCATTTTATCATAAATTTCCCGAGTTTTTATAAGTGAATTAACAGGATCAACTAAAAGAGCAGAAGTTCCCCCACAAATTATTGCAATTACTAAGTCGTTTTTCCCTCCTCTCGTGAGAGGAGGGATTTTTCCAGCATTTTGGCAGATTTTTTCAATTTGTTTGGTAGCTAAAATATTTTTTTCTGAAGGCAAGGGATGAGTTCCAATCATAATTTTTAACCTAGAAAATCCCACCCGCGGGGTGGGTTTTTTGGTAAAATCTTTTATATCAATCACTAAACCTTCTTTAATTTGTGGTAATTTTTTGATAATTTCTGATGCTATTGCGGAAGAGCCTTTTCCAGAACCAACTAAATAAATATTTTCATATTTTTTAAAATTAAATTTAGAAAAATCAATATTTTTTACAATATCTTTTGGGTTTAATGCTTTAAGTCCTGCGTCAATAATTTGTTTTGCATCAAGTTTTAATTTTTGCTTATTATTTTGCATACTGATACTATTATAACAGAAACTAAAAACTAATATATCAAAACTAATAACTATAACTAAAAACTTTTTAACTAAAAATTTGATTTAAGTTATAAGTTGTAGATATTAGTTATAAATTTTGAGTTATAAGCTATAAAATTATGATAGCATATCTAAAAGGCAAAATTAAATATCAGGGCGTAAATTACATTATCTTAGATGTACACGATATCGGATACAAAATTTTTGTATCTAGTACTACAAGCTACAAACTACAAGCTACAAGCTGTTTATGGATTTTTAATCATATTAGAGAAGATCGTCATGAACTTTACGGATTTGAAAAGCAAGAGGAGCTTACATTTTTTGAAAGTCTTTTAAAAGTTAATGGAGTGGGGCCAAAAATGGCAATAAACATCTTGTCAAAAACTAATCTAGATCAATTAAAACAGACCATAATAAAAGGAGATATTAAACTTTTAACTGCAGTTGGTGGAGTTGGAAAAAAGATTGCTGGTAAAATTATTATTGAACTTAAAAACAAACTTTCTGATAATGGGAATATTAATTTTTCTGATTCGGCAACAGAAGAAATCATCGATGCGCTAAAACAATTAGGTTATAAAGAACAAGAAATAATTCCATATTTATCCAAAATTCCTAAAAAATACAAAGACAGTAGCGAGAAAGTAAGGTGGATGCTTAAGAACTTAAGAACTTAAGAACTTAAGAACGGAAGAACTTAAGAATTTAAGAACGGAAGAACTTAAGAACTTAAGAACGGAAGAACTTAAGAATTTAAGAACGGAAGAACTTAAGAACTTAAGAACGGAAGAACAAAAATTAAAATAGTAATTATTTGAGAAATAAAATAATATGTTTAGATTTAGAGATTTTACAGTATATAAAGATGTTAGAGAGTTTAGAATCCTATTAAAAAATTTATCAAAAAACAAATTTCCCAAAGAGGAAGATTATGTTCTGCGTTCACAGCTTTGGAGAGCTTTAGATTCAATTTTGTTAAATATTGCTGAAGGAACAGAAAAATACTCAGATATTGATTTTTCTAGATTTTTAAATAATGCTGTTGCATCTACTAGTGAGGTCGTTGCTTGTTTAGATGCAGCATTAGACGATAATTATTTCAATTATAATGAGCATGATAGATTCTTAAATAAAGCAGAAAACATTTATAAACAATTAAGATCTTTATCTGCTAAAGTAAGAAAAGATAATCGTAAGAAAGGAAATTAATTGATTGTTGCTCATAAGTTCTTTAGTTTATTAGTTTTTAAGTGTCCGTCTCCGACGGACTTATCCACAACTTGACCACTATAAAAACCAATTTGAATGTTGTATAATGTATTTAGTTATAATTTTAGGTGGGTGCAAACCAGAAAAAATACTAGTTACTATTTAAATTTTAATAAAAAAAATATTAATTTTTAAATATAATTTAATCAAGGAGGAATAATTACAACAATAATCAGCTTATTTTTAGCAGTGGTCGAGCCCCAAATAGAGGGACTGCTATCAAAATAAGCTTTAATAATATTTAACTTGCTATTCCCTGTGGTCTCTGCCACAGGGTAACCTTTAAGGAAAGTTTGAAAACCATTGGTTTTCAAGATACACTTAGTGCATGACACT
>Ga0334885_1001970_pt1 | contig 22559 bp, 25 predicted proteins | sample GraSluR1_MG_8_FD_207233 | JGI IMG/M metagenome (GOLD analysis project Ga0334885, IMG submission 207233) | Sludge microbial communities from methane-producing bioreactor in Wageningen University, Netherlands - Granular Sludge_31_05-R1 | ecosystem: Engineered > Bioreactor > Anaerobic >...
AACCTTTTTTAAGTGTCATGCACTAAGTGTATCTTGAAAACCAATGGTTTTCAAACTTTCCTTAAAGGTTACCCTGTGGCAGAGACCACAGGGAATAGCAAGTTTATATTTATAATACATTAATTTATCCTAAACAAAAAGAGCATTCTTGCTCTTTTTGTTAGTTCAAATAAATATTGAGATATTATTTAAAAGGTTGCATTACAATTTCTTTAGCTTTTGCTACACCTTTTCTGGCTTGTTCTCCCCCTTCAACAACTATATCACCAGCTGCTTTTTCTGCTTCTGTTATAACTTTTCCTACACCTTCAGCTGTGTGTCCGCCAGCTTCTTTAGTAGCTTCTACAGCCCCAACAACAACAAATTTTACAAAATCAATTGTGTCTTCTGAAGTATCTTTAACTACTTCAAATGCTGTTTTAACTAGATCTCCAACACTAGTTGCTCCTGTTTTTATTAGGTCTTTGCTGGCTTCAACTGCGGCTTCGCCAGTATCGCCAGTTCCTTTAATTGTGTTAACTAATACTTCTTTAACTTTTGACATTTTGCCTCCTTGTCCCATAGCTAATAACATGTATTGCTTGGGCAATTTATTTATTATCATCTTTATAATATAATAATAGTATAATTAAATCAAATTAATTAAATAGCTTATGAATATAAATAGAAACTATAAAATTGTTATTGGCATAATTGGTTTAGTTTTGTTTTGTGTAGGATTTTTCTTTGCTTATAAGTTTTTAAAAAGTTATTATAGCAGAGATTTATTAAAAAATATAAAGCAAATCGTTTTGACACCTGATCCTTTGAGTGGTCCGATCAGAAACAGTTCAACCGATTACTTAAATAGTGATAAAATTATTGAATCAACAAATTATAAAAGAAATGAGCATGGTTTAAAATCTTTGCAAAAAGATGATAAATTAACTGTTGCGGCTGAGAATAAAGTTGATGATATGTTTAAAAACCAATATTTTGAGCATGTTTCTCCTTATGATGGCAATGATGTTTCTTATTGGGTTGGTGATGTTAAATATTCTTACATAACCGTTGGTGAGAATTTAGCTTTAGGTGACTTTAATTCAGAAGCAGAGTTAGTTCAGGCATGGATGGACAGTCCTGGTCATAGAGAAAATATTTTAAATAAAAGTTATACACAGATAGGTGCAGCAGCAAAAAAAAATAATATTAATGGACGCAATACTTGGCTTGCGGTTCAGATTTTTGCTAGTCCTTCTAGTAATTGCCAACTGCCAAATACTAGTTTAAAAAATGAAATTGAAAAAAAACAAATCGAATATGAAAAAATAGATATGCTGAATGCGCAGGTTGAAAGTTTGAGAAATGAAGGCAATAAATTAATACAAGAAGGTAATGATAAAATTAAGCAAGGTAATAAAATATTTAAAGAAACCAAAAATAGTTCTTTGGCACAACCTTATTGGGATGAAGGTGAAAATCTTTATAATTTAGGTAAAGAAAAAATTGAACAATCTAATCAAATAATTACTGAGATTAATAAGCTTTCTGACTTGTATTCGGAAATCAAAATTCTTATTGATAAATACAATAAAGAAGTAGAAAAATACAATAAATGTGTTGGCATTTAGGTAATTATTTTTTCATGCACTGGCAACTTTATCTAAAATTCTTTTTTATATTATAATTTATCTATCTATTTAAACTATTCATTAAAGCTAATTCTTTTATATACTTTTCTTGTAAGATCTACATCGTCTTTGCAGTATTGATAAATTTCTTCTAGTTTTCCTTCTTGGTAAAATTTATACACTTGTGAGCCATCTATGCCCTTTTTACTGGTTTCGTAGTCAAATGCTTTAGCAAGTGAATCGAGTGAATCAAAATTACTTCCCCCACCCCAATTTTGCCATTCGCGCAATGTGTCAAAAATCGGATCTCTTCGATATCTTGCAAAACTTATATATTTAGTTGGTTTGACTTTATAGATTATTGATCTTTGTATGATAAATCTTAAATCAAAATCCATAACATTATGTCCAATAAATAGATCAGCTTTTTTAGCAATTTCCCAAAAATCTTTTAAAATTTTTTCTTCATCTCCAGTTAAAATTTGAGTTTCGTTTTCGTTCATTGCATATGCAATACATAAAATTCTGCCAAATGAGCCAGTAAAATTTGTAATGCCAATAAATTCATCAAATTTCATAGTAAATTTTTTACCATTTCCTTGATATTTTTTCTTTTTTGATTCGAAAATTTCTTTGAGTTTTGGCAAATCTTTGCCGGATGCTGGAATTGTTTCGATATCTAAATACATTTTGTTCATTATTGTTCCTTGTTGTTTTTAGCTAAATATTTATTCTTCGTTTTTTTCCTTATCTTTATCTTCTTTTTTATTATTTTTAGGATTAAATTCTCGATATGCTTTTTGAGCTTTATCTATTTCATATTTTGAAGGAGGACGATTTTCATATGCTTTTTTGCATCTTTGATTATTTCTTGATTTTCTTTTGTGTTGGTTTCTTCTTTTTTATTTTTTACAATTTTTCTTGCTTGATTTAATATTTCATTTGGATTTGGATAAAATTTTTCTTGCATGATAACCTTTTTTAAATTATTTAATATTGTAATAATATTATATCATAATTATTTGCATCTGAATTATGATACTCGAAAAAAATAACCGTTAAATTTTTATTAATACGGTTATTCTATGTCTTTAATTTTCAAAATTACACATAATACTGCCATTATGATGAATATTATGATTAATTCTTTGTAAGGCGAGTCAATATTTATATGGCAATAAGTTGCAGCAATAAACATTGTGCCAAATATGTAGAAAAGAGCATTAATTTTTTTAAATAGGGAGATTGTTTTTATAATTATGACTGGCAAAGTCAGAATTAAACCAATAAATAAAGAAGTTACTACCAAGATAAAGCCAGTTATGTCCGTTTTCCAAAGTTCTAGAAAAAAATTCATTTTTATTCAGCCTCCTTTTTATTGATTCTGGTTTTTCCTATAAACACAGAACCGTGAATTATTACGCATATAAATATGACGAAAGTTATGATGTTTTTTTTAATTCCAAAGAATCGTAGAGAAAAAATGCAGTAATAAAAATACCTAAAAAAAAATAACGCCCATCCAATTTTTTTTAACACTTTGTCTCACCTCATTATTAAAATTACTATTAAATAATAGCTTTAAATTGTATACGATATTTTATTAATTATCAATGAAAAATAATAAATATGTCTTGAATCACAAAATATCAAAATTCTAAGTTAGTGAAGTTTTTTCTTGTTTTAATCTGTCATAAATTTTTACTGCTCGTTCGATGAAATTTTTATATTCAATTTCTTTTTTACCCAGAAGATTATATTCTTTGAGAATTTGATATACTTTATTTCTGTTTTGTAAAAGATTTTCAAAATTATTTAAAAAATCGCTGGTTACTTGAATTTTTTTCATAATATCTGGGTTGTCCGTATATACTTTTAATGCTTCATGTAAAGGATTTTGATTAGTATATCTAAATTTTCCAGGTTCTTTTGCGCCAAGAGAGTATTCATTGTCAATGATTTTCAAATTGTTGCGATTTTCTTCAAGAAAAATATTATTTGTATTGCGGTCGTAATTGTCTATAAGCTTATCAAAGATCATAATTTCTTTGATTTGGCTTAAAATAAATCCTTTTTTAAGTTCAAGTTTTGCATAATCAGAAAGTTCGTCAAATGAAGTACCGTTAATTTTTTCTGTTACTATGCCAGAAATCTTTTTTCCATCAAGTTTGATTTCTTTTTTTCCAGTTTTGACAATATATGGTAATTTCAGCAATTTTGCAATTTCATAAGATGCCAGTTCGTTTGGTGTGCGCTCAGTTTCAGGTTTAAAAATTAATTTTGGAAAGGAAGAAATTTCATACATCCCTTCTTTTTTAAAAGGTGTAATTTTTTCTGATTTATCTGCAATTTCTGTTTGATTGTAATTATGTTTTTCGTTCATAAAATATTTTATTAAATTAATTTAATTATTTTATGCGTTTTTTGCTTTGTGAGGACAAACTGTTTTGTAATTGCACCATTTGCATTTTTGCTCTGTTGGTTTGGCTGGAAAATCGTTTTTTTGGATTGCATTTTTAATATTGTCACAAATTTCAATAATTTTTTCTCTTTTACTTTCCAAAGTTTTTGGTTTTACAGTACTAGTTAAAACCTTATTATTTATAATGTAATTTAGTGAAAGTAAAATTTCATCTGCTTTAAATTTTTCTTTAGTCCAGAGTGTGTAAATCCATAGCGGTAGATTTTTTGTTATTTCTGCTTTTTCTTTTTTGCGACCATCGCTTGTTTTATAGTCAATTATTTCAAACTTTAATCCGTCTTTGTTAATTCTATCAATTCTTCCATTGATTTCACAATGTGTATTAATTTTATATTTAAAGCGTTCTTCGATAAATTCTGGAACGATTTTATCATTCTGAATGTAATTTATAATCGCATCAAGACCTGTATTGTAGCAACGATTTTCTTCTTGTTTAGATGTAAAACCATCCTCTTTCCAACATTTTTTATAGATACTTTTTATTGTGTTGTCGGATAATTTTTGATTGTTCATAATTAATGTATAGCAATCTCGTAATGTGTTATGAACTGAGTCGCCAAAGCTTGTGGCCTGAGAAGAGTCGGTTTTAATTCGATAAATAAAACTGTATTCAAACTTTTTTGGACAATCTGCAAAATTTTCTAAATTTGATGGAGAAAGTTTGAGAATTTCGTCAGATGATATTTGAATAGACTTATTATTGTCTTTATTTATTTTAAGAAAATCCAAATTTTCTTTTTGATCAAAAACTTGTTTTATTAAAGTGTCTTTTGCTTCCAAAACAAACAAAGAAACTTTTTTAATTTGTGTAGAATTATTGTATAAATTTGAACTAGATATAATTAATTTATTTTTAGCACGCGTTGCCGCAACATAAAAAAGTCTTCTTTCTTCTTCTAGATGAATATCTCCTTTTGGTAATTTTTCATTTAATAATTTTTCTGGCATTTCGATTTGTTCTTTGCGTTCAGTCGAAGGAAATTTTTTATTTGTTAAATATGGTATAAATATTGTGTCAAATTCAAGGCCTTTGGCGCCATGAATTGTCATAATACTTAATGCGTTTTCAAACTTGTCTGATTCAAAAACTGGTGGATTATCCCCTGCCTCTATAATTAGTTTTAAATATTCAATAAAACTAAATAAACTTTTGTCGTCGGATATTTTTTCGAATTCAGATATTTTTCTAAAAAAAAGTCGAATATTTTCTACTTTTTCTTGAGATTCGTAGTTTTCAATTTTTGATATTTCTTTATACATTCCTGATTTAAAAATATAGTCAACTAAAATTTTTGATGTAGGCCAGATTTTTGCAACTTCAAGATGATATTTTACAAGTTCTACAATTTTTTTAAGTGATGTTTCATTTTGCTCTTTAATATTAAAAAGATTTAATTGTTTATTATTAATATTTGATTTAAGATTTTCGATTATATCAAAAAGAGATTTATTTTTTTGTTTTGAGTAGTTACTGAGACGGCGTAAAAGTATTTTATCTATATGATATTTATTTGAAAATGCTAGATGAAATAAAGATAAGTTATCGTCTGGGTTAGCTAAAACTTTTAAATAAGAAATTAGTTCTCGTATTTCTTCTCTATCGTAAAGTCCACGATTACCAATAAATTTAAACGGTATTTTTTTATGCTTTAATTCTTCGATAAAATCATTTGCATCTTTATTGGAACGAACAAGGATTGCAAAGTCAGAAAAATTTTTGTTAGAAAATTTTTCTGTCCTTAGTTTTGTCGAAGGACCTCTTTTTAGTTTTTGGTCTTTAGATATTTGATTTTGAATATATTCTACAATATTTTTAATTTCATTTGAGTTGTGATCAAAGTGCCAGTATTGCGGTTTTTCTCCTTTTATTTGTCCAACAAGTTTTTTATTTATTCTTTCTTTAACTTCTAGGCGGTTAGGATTGTTATTTTTAATAACAGTGTAGGCTAAATCTAATATTGATTGAGATGAACGATAATTTTTATTTAATACAATTTTTTTGGTTTTTGGAAAGTATTTAACAAATTCCATAATGTTAGAGATGGAGGCCCCACGAAACTTGTAAATACTTTGGTCATCATCCCCAACTACAGTAATGTTTTTGTATTTATCTGATAGAAGATATGCAATGCGAGCTTGTGTGTAGTTAGTATCTTGAAATTCATCGACAAAAATATATTTGTATTTGTTTTGCAATGAGTTTAAAATTGTTTTTCGATTTTGCATAAGCCAAAGAGTTTTTTCCAAAAGATCACCAAAATCCAAATAATTATGCTTTGTTTTTAAACGCTCGTAGGTTTTATAAGCATTCGCTTGTTCTTGTATCATGAATGATTGTTCTTGTATTTCTGGATCATCTTTTTTTCTTGTTGCTTGTTGCATGCTACTTGTCGCTAATTTTTGATAATCATTAACGCTAATATTTTCATCTTTAAGATGCGAGAATAATTTTACTAAGGCAGTGATAAATTTGTTCGGGTTAGTTATTGGTTTGTAAAGATTTAGATTAAAATTATCAAAATTTTGGCGAATAAAAAATATTTGCTGTGGTTCGGTTAAAAGTTCAAAATCAGGAGAAAAGCCAGCAATAATTCCATAATTTTTTAAAACTTCTTGGCAGAAGCTATGAAATGTGCAGGCGGTAAAGCCGTAAGTCCCAAGAGGAACAAGTTGATCGATTCTAATTTCCATTTCTTCTGCAGCTTTATCAGTAAATGTTAAAGCTAAAATTTCAGAGGGTTTGGCAATTTTTTGCTCTATTAAATAAGCCACACGATGAGCAATAACACGAGTTTTACCAGTTCCAGCTCCCGCGATAATTAGAAGAGGACCGTTTTTATGTGTTACGGCTTGAAGTTGCTCTTCGTTTAGATTTTTTATAAATTTGTTTTGTTTCATAAAAATAATTAATCGACTAATAATTATATTTAGTATAACTTATCTGGGATTTAGTATCTAGTGTTATGTGATAAATCAGTAAACTGTAATAATAAAAAAAGGCGCTTACGCGCCATTGTGATTTTTTTGCGAAATTTTGTACAAGTTGTTATAAGCTAGAATCATAACTACTTCACTTTTAATGATACAGATATCACCTTTTCTTAGTAGATATTGTTTTGATTGTTGTGATGGATCGTACACGGTTATATTATTTTTTGCCTTAATTTTGTACGCATCATCAGTTTTATGGATAGCGAAATCATTAGTTTTTAAGTCCATAGTCTTTTGACCTTGCTTTCTTTATCCTTGCCATCGTCTACAATGTGGACAATAGTTTTCGTCATAATCGATCATTCCGTTGCATGACCAACATCGTATTTTTGGTAATTTGGTAGAAGCGGCGATAATTATAAATACCGTTGGTGGTAAAAATGCCCCATCATTTCCGAGACTATTTTTTTTCCAACATTTTCCAATAAATTCTTGAAATTTCATTCTTCCTCCTTTTTACAGTATGCGTCCACAATGGGGGCATAATTTTTCCATTTCATCTTTTCTTCCTCCACAATAAGGACAAATTATCATTTTTTATCAACTCCTTTTTATTTTAAAAAAGACCTTTTTGATCTTTTTTAATTTTTTAACTTACTAGAAAATTAAGTACTAATATATCATTTTAAAAGTTTATTGTCAATTATATCTTTAATTTTTTCTTTAGTCACTAGTCCGCTAGTTTGTTCTAGAATTTTTCCATCTTTAAAAAATAAAATTGTTGGAACTCCCATTATACCAAAATTTTGAGGAATTTTTTGATTGCTTTCAACTTTAAGAGCTGTAAATTTTACTTTTTGATTGTATTCTTCTTTTAATTCTTCAAGTACTGGCATTAATTCCTTGCATGGTCCACAAGTGGAAGAAAAAAAATCAACAACTGCTGGTTTATTTGACTTGATGACTTCTTGGAAAAAATTGTCATCATTAACTTTGTCTAATTGCTCTGACATAGAATCCTCCTGATTTAGTTCGATAATTCCGACCTGACAATCCCCGCGCGGTTTAATGTCAAGTAGAACAAATTTATCTAATATTTAAGTTTACTAGTTTTAATTTTTTATTTTTTACTAAGTATACAACTAATTCATAACTACCAAATATTAGCGTAACATAAAACAAATCGCCTAGCAAAGTGTTTCTGAAAAATGGAATTGCCATTATATAACACTGGTAAAGACCTTGTATGGTTTGTGGATAAAGTCCGCTAAATGACCAAACTGCAGAATTCGTAATTAAATAAAATAAAATTGATGCTATAAGAGATCCACCAATAATATTTGCTAATGATTTATTTTGTTTTATATATAATCCAAGAACTGATGTTAAAATAAAACTTAAATAAACAAAAAACATAATTGCAGGATTATAAAAACCAATAAATAAATCTGCTATTATCATTGTTATTATTGGAATAATTAATGCTTGTTTTTTGGGTAAGTAAGTAGCAGAAAAAAGTGCAATAGCTGCTATGGGAGCAAAGTTTGGAGGTAAATTGATTATTCCATAGTGTCTTGCAACACGTAAAGACATTGCCGCTAAGATTAAAAAGATAGCGAAATAATTAATCCATTGTTTTTGTTTCATATAATATCCTTTATGATTTGATAATTGATGAATTGTAAATTGATTAAAAATTAAAAATTGGATTGCTATTGCCAGCTTTCTACTTGCCAAGTAATTGTGTCATGTGGGTTTACTTTTAAATCTTTAATACCAATCATAGAATATTGGTTATTGTAATATAATGCCCAATAGCTTCCATATTCTGGTTCGATTCCTCCAATTGAAATTATATAAATTCCAAAATCAAAAACTTGGTATTTCATTGGAAATATATATTTTTTTGCAGCGCGTTGCATTGTATCCCAGCCAGTATCACCTTCTTTATATTCAACTTCATAAGAGCCCACAGAGTTAATAATTAAATTTAAGGTTTGAACAGTTTCTTTATAATCAATATTAGTAGTAGTATTAATATTCTGATTGGATTTATTATCTTTATTATTGTTTGTAACTGAATCGCTGTTTGCTTGTTTTTTTGCTAAATTGTTGTTTTGATCTATATTTTGTTTTTTTGTTAATTTGTCAACTTGTTCTTTTGATTCATTGCTTTGATTATTCACAGCTTCTAACTTAGTATTTTCAACAATTTCATTGTTAATAGGTTGTTGATTTTGATTGTCTTTTGGCTTATTTATTTCTTTTTGGTATTGAGCGTTACCAAAACTCATAATAAGTGTTGCTAAAACAACGCCAATAACTAGTAGCCAAATTCTGTTAAATGGCAATTTAAATGTTTTCATAATTTTACCTTTAAAAATAAAAATCCAAACTCGGAGCAGTTTGGATAATAATTAATAATTCCCAATCCCCGAGGATAAAAAGTGTAAAATGTAAAACGAAAAGTTAAAAATAATTACACTACTTTAATACAAGTTTTCTGACTTTGTTAGCTATTAGTCATTTGCTTTTCGCTATTGGACTAAAGCCAAATTTACAGTTGCGGGACAGTGTAGGATTTACACCTACTTACCTATGTATTAATAAAATTGTTAATTCGATAAAGGTGGACAAGTGGCTTATTTTTATAATTACATTATTAAAAAAAAATGTCAATTTTTTAAAAATCAAATCCTTTTTGTGCTAAAATTCCTTTGTCAAAAGGATGTTTAATTTTTTTAACTTCACTGACCATATCTGCGATTTTTATTAGTTTTTTTGGAGCATATCTACCAGTTAATAAAACATGAAGATGCTTTGGTTTTTGCTTTAAGAAATTTATGACTTCATTTACATCCAAAAGTTTTAAATTTATAGCAACATTGATTTCGTCTAAAACTAGCATATCGTATTTACCTTTTTGCATTAGATGATTCATTTTTTCAAATCCTTGTGTAGTTTTTTTAGCATGAATTTTTTTAGGTTTCTTATCGTCAATAATGCCAACAAAACCTTCTCCCAATGTGAAAACATCTATGTTAGCTATTAGTTTACAGCTTTCAGCTTTCAGCTTATTTATAAATTGGATTTCGCCGGTTTTCCATTTATCATCTTTTATAAACTGAATAATAAGTACTTTTTTATTATGACCGGCAGCACGAATTGCAAGACCAAAAGCAGCGGTTGTTTTACCTTTGCCATCACCAGTTATTATGTAAATTAATCCTTTAGACATAATTTCCTTAAATTCCAAATTACAAAATACAAATTACAAATAATATTCAAATTTCAATTATCAAATCACAAAACAGATTATTTTGATTTTTCAATAATTGCTGAAAAAATCTTTTTTAATTCTATTGATTCTTGTATAAGTTTTTGTGCAAGATCATGGTTTAATAAATCATTAGAACTTAATAATTTTAACCAATAAGTTGATTCCTTAGCTTCTTTGCGGCAAATTTTAATTCTCATGATAAAATCTTTTTTACTTAATGATTCATTGGCTTCAATATAATTTGCTCCAACAGATCCAGAAGATCTAATTAACTGTTTGATGTATTCATTATTAATAGTATTAAAAGAAAAATTTTTACAATATACTGCTACATCTTGAGCAAATAATAAAGTTCTTGTTTCTAAATCATATGTTTTTGAATTGGAATTTTGGTTCATTGAAGCTTGTTTGAGATTTGTAATTTGATATTTGTTTTTTTGCAAAACTTGCGTTTTGCTTACCCGCATTTACTAAATCCGCACCCGGGGCACTTGAGACATCCTTCACCTAATTCTAAAATATTTCCACATTCTGGACATGCTGGGGCTATACCCATATCTGCAATAGAGTTATTTTTTTTACTAGGTTCCTTAGTAATAAATTTTGATTTTGAATTAAAGTCCAAAGGAACCTGAGATTTATTTAGATGTTTTTCTAAAACTTTTGCAATAGCATCAGGAATTGAAAGAATAGTTCCTTCTTCAGTCCAGATTGGCGATGGTCCGCGAATACCTTTTAATTGATTTACAATTTCATCGGGTTTAATTCCTGATCTTAAAGAAGTAGAAATTAATCTACTGATTGCTTCTACTTTTGCGGCAAAAAAACCTCCTGCTTTTCCCATTTGTGCAAATACTTCGAAAGGTTGTCCTTGTTCGTCATCATTAATTGTTACATATAAACTACCGTAGGCAGTTTTGGTTTTATAGGTTCTGCCATTAACTACTTCTGGTCTTTTTCTTGGCTTAGCCAGTACTAAATTTATTTGATCTTCTTTTTTATTGTTGTTTTTTTCTCCTTTTGTCAGAACCTGAACATCTCTAGATCCATCTCTATAGATTGTTGTTCCTTTGCATTTTAATTTGTAAGCCAATATATAAGAATTAGCAATGTCTTCTTTTGTTGCTTTGTTAGGAAAATTAATTGTTTTTGAAACAGCAGAGCTATTGTCTTTTTGAAATGCCGCTTGAATTCTAATATGCCATTCTGGAGAAATATCTTGAGCGGTAACAAAAATTTTTTTTATTTCTTCGGGAATTTCTTCAATTTCTTGAACACTTCCTTCTTGAGCGATTTGTTCCATGATTTTTTTGGAATGAAATTTTTCTTTTTTTGCAACTTTTTCAAAATGTTGATTTACAAAAATTTGCTCTAGTTCACTACTTCCATCTGATTTCCAGAGAGATTTTTTTTTGTAAACTAGTGCGAAAAATGGTTCGATTCCTCCTGAACAGTCAGCGATTAAACTTAGCGTGCCAGTTGGTGCAATAGATGTAAAAGCTGCATTTCTTAATTTTGGTTGATTTTTTTTATCGTAAATACTTCCTTTAAAATTCGCAAAAGGTCCTCTTGTTTTTGCCAGTTGAGCTGATTTTTGTTTTGTGTTATCATTAACAAATTTCATAATTTTTTCTGCAAGTGATTCTGCCTTTTTTGAATTGTAAGGGATGTTAAGCATCACAAGCAAGTCCGCGAAACCCATTACTCCTAAGCCAATTTTTCTATTTGCTTTTGTCATTTCTTCTATTTTAGGATCTGAAAATCTATTAACATCAATTACATTGTCGAGAAAATGAGTTGCTTTATGAACAGTATCTTTTAGTTTTTCCCAGTCAACTGCATTATCTTTAATCATATGTTTTAAATTTATAGACCCAAGATTACAAGATTCGTAAGGTAAAAGAGGTTGTTCGCCACAGGGATTTGTTGATTCTATTTTACCTATTTGTGGAGTGGGATTATATCTATTGATTTCATCAATAAAAATTATTCCAGGGTCACCATTGTCCCAGGCATTTTCAACCATTTTATCAAATATTTTCTTTGCAGATATTTTTTTAATAACTTCGTTATTACGAGGATTAATTAATTCGTAATCTTTTTCTTTTATTACAGCTTCCATGAATGTGTCTGTTACAGCTACTGACAAATTGAAATTTTGTAATTGCTTACCTTTATTTTCTTTTGATTTACAACTTATAAAAGTTTCAATATCTGGATGATGTACTGGTAAGATTCCCATATTAGCACCAACCCTTACTCCTCCTTGCATAACTTCTTTTGCCATAGTATCAAAAATTTTCATAAATGATATTGGTCCGCCCGCTACTCCATCGGTTGATCCTACTCTATCGCCTGATGGTCGTATATGGCCGAATGAAAATCCAGTTCCTCCGCCTCCCTTATGGACAAGTGCAGTAATTTTTAAAGTATTAAAAATACCCTCCATATTATCTTCAATAGGTAAAACAAAGCATGCCGAAAGCTGATGAATTTTTCTACCAGCACCACGCAAGGTCGGTGAGTTTGGTAGGAAATCCAAACTAATCAACATTTTCAAAAAATCTCTAGTTGTTTGCTGATATTCTTTTGTAGATGCTCCGTATTGTAAATCAGCTTCTGCGATACTTTTTGCAACTCGAATAAAAATGTCTTGGGGTCTTTCTGCTGGATTACCGTCTTTATCTTTAATTAAATATCTTTTTTCTAGAATCTTTTTTGCATTTTCAGTCATTTTTAAATTTGAGGCGATTTTTTCTATTTCTTTTTCGAAGTTAGAATCAATTTTTTTGTTTTTTTCTTTAACTAAATTTTTGACCATTTTTACTTGATTTCTTTTGTTGTTTGTTTTTTCTTTAAATAAGCTAGTTACATAAATATCACTCATTTCCCTCCTAATATTTATTAATAAATCTTTATTATTTATTTTGATAATTTTTTTAGTGATTAAAAAAATTGTAAATTTATTTTTATTTTACAATTTTTTATTTTTGCAGAAATCTTTTGTTTTTTATTTTAGTTTGCGTCTTATAAAAGCTGGTACTTCTAATTCGTCTTCTGGTTGTTCTTCCTCAATATTTGATTGTATTGGTTGACTGCTTATTAAAGAAGGACTTTCTGAAATTGGTTTTGTTTGTTGCATCTGTAATTTTGGTTTCTTCTTTTCTCCACCTTGCATTTCAAATCCAGTTGCGATAACAGTTATTTTGATTTCCCCTGTCATTGATTCATCAATTATTGCTCCAAAAATAATATTAGCGTCAGGATCTGCTGCTTCTGTTATTGCTTTGGCAGCTTCATCGATTTCGTACATTCCTAAATCTGGGCCACCTGTTATATTAAATAAAATTCCTTTTGCACCATCTATAGATAATTCTAGCAAAGGTGATTCTATGGCTGCGCGCGCTGCTTCAATTGCTCGATTGTCTCCTGTGCCATGGCCTATCCCCATAAGTGCACTACCAGCATCTGCCATTATTGTTCGTACATCTGAAAAATCTACATTAATGATCCCATGTAAAGTGATAAGATCAGAAATGCCTTGCACTCCTTGTCTTAAAACATCGTCTACAATACCAAAAGCGTCAAGCAATGAAGTTTTTTTATCTATTACTTGTAGTAATCTATCGTTTGGAATTGTTATTAGAGTATCTACTTTATCTTTTAACTCTTCTATGCCAAGTTCGGCGACTTTTTTTCTACGCACTCCTTCAAAAATAAATGGTTTGGTGACAACTCCAACTGTTAGTGCACCTAATTCTTTTGCTATCGCTGCTACCATTGGCCCTGCTCCGGTACCTGTTCCTCCACCTGCTCCATATGTGACAAATACCATATCAGCGCCTTTTAAAACCTCGTAAACCTCATCTTTATTTTCTTCAACTGATTTTTTGCCCATCTCGACATCGCTACCGGATCCTAATCCGCCAGTAGTTTCTTTACCAACTTGCACTTTGACTGGTGCTTCGTTGTGTAAAAGTGCCTGGGCATCTGTATTGACTGCTACAAATTCAATACCTTTTACTTTAGCCTGAATCATTCTATTGACAGCATTCCCTCCAGAACCACCAACACCAACCACTTTGATGATGGCAAATGTATCAATTTCTGAATTGCTGTTGTTCATATTTCTACCTCTTTCAATTAAATATAATAATATAATTTATTTTATATTAATAGTAAAATTTTGTTTAGTTTTTTGTAGGATATGTTGTCTTTGATAAATCAGATTTAGAAATTCAGTTTAGTTTGCAGACAATTTTAAGGAATAAATTGTTTAAACATTTGTTTTGCTTTGTCTACAATTGATCCAAATTTGTGTAAATTGATTTTATTATCAGATGGATTTTTGCTTGATTCCATGCCCCATAACATTAGTCCTACACTCGTAGTGTAACCAGGATCATCTAACTTGTCAACAAGTCCACCAACATCTACAAGAGGATATCCAATTTGAGCTGGTAATCTTAAATAATCTTTAGTAAAATCAATTATTCCGTCAAGTCTTGCTCCATTGCCTGTAAATATTATTCCGGCTGGCAACATGCCATCGCGCCCGGTTTTTTTTAGCTCATCTTTAATCATATTAAATATTTCTATTAATCTTGCTTCAACAATTTCAGCTACATATTTTTTACTGATTTTATTTTCTTCTTGAGGATCAAAATCACTTAAATCGATTTTTTCCGAATCTCTAATATTTTTTGTGATTGCACTAGCATATTTAAGTTTAATTTTTTCAGCTACATCTATAGAGGTGCGTAAACCTATAGCAATGTCGTTAGTAATATGCATTGATCCAACAGGTAAAACTGAGCAATGAATCAATTTGTTTTCTTCAAAAACAATTATTTTTGTTGTTCCAGCACCAAAATCTATCAGCATAACACCCATTTCTTTTTGTTTTTTCGATAAAAGTGCTTTAGAGGTTGCTAGTGTTGAAAATACAAGTTCATTGATATCTAAGCCGGATTGAGAAACGCATTTTGTTAAATTTTTTATTGAATTTACGGTGGAAGTGATAATTAAGGATTCTACTTCTAATCTTATGCCTGTCATACCTGTTGGGTCTTCTATATCTTGTTGTCCATCTACTATAAAAGATTTTGGAATTATATGTAATATTTCGCGATTTGGTGGTATGGCTACTGCTTTTGAGGCATCAATCACTCTTTCAATATCAGTTGCATTGATTTCACCATCAGCTCGCGAAACAGCAATAACACCTTTTGAACTTGTGATTCCAATTTGATTACCACTAATGCCGATAAATCCTGAATTTAAAGGTATACCAGACATTCTTTCGGCTTCTTCTAGAGCTGCAGTGATTGAACTGACGGTTTCTTCAACATCAGTTATAACACCTTTTCTTAAACCAGAATTTGGAGTTTGCGCAATTCCAATTATTTCTTTATGATTTTCAGTAATATTTCCAACGCATACTGCAACTTTTGTTGTGCCGATATCTAAACCTAAAAATATATTATTTTTGGACATTAATAAACCCTCCAAGCCAACATAATATTCATTACATCATATTAAAGTCATTGCATTTATATCTTATAAAAATTTTTATAGAAAATATGGCTTTTTATTGTTGAAAGTTTTTAAACTTATTTAGTATCAAATTTTGTAATTATTACACGATTTTTAATTTTAATTTTGATATAATAATTTCTTTTTTTATAATATCATATTTGTTAAAAATAACAATATGTCTTTTAATTGTGATGAATTCCCAACAAGTGCTTGAGTCCGTGTGTAGATAAAAATTCGATTTCTTTTTGCGTGCTACTTTTTTTATTTAAAGCTTGTTTTTTAGCAATATTGTAACAAATGAAAATATCGCCAAGCTGTTTTGTTTTTTCATCTGGAATTGATATTTGCCCAAAAGAAAGAACATCTGTTGGTTTGTTAATATTCCGATATTTTTTATTTAAAGCTTGAATTTTTTTTTCTGAAACAAAATGAATATTTAATTCACTGTTTTTTAAAAAATTATTTTTTATAAGCTCTAGTAATAATGATTTTTTTAAACTAAAAGTTTTTAATTTGAAATTTTTTGGATTATTTATGTTTAAAGTTAAATTTGGCATCTTTCTTTTCCTTTTTTGGATATTCGATTCTTTGGTGGTGCATGACGCATAGCGTTTCTATAAAAGATTGACATATTGTATCAATCTGTTTTTGTGTTAATCCTGAAAGTTCGAGCTGTTTGTCGTTAATTTTTTCCTGTACTGACTCGGTTACGGTTTCGGAAATTTTTTGTTTATCAATATTTTCTACTAATCTTATTTTTGCTTCAACTATATCTGAAAGCATTAAAATTGCGGTTTCTGATGATAATGGTTTGGGCCCAGGATATGTAAAATCTTTTTCGCTTGGTTTTAAGCTCATCTTTTTAGCTAATTCAAAAAAATATTTAATTCGAGATGTCCCGTGGTGCTCAGGGATAAATGCAATTACTTCGGTTGGTAAATTATATTCTTTTGCTAATTCAATTCCATAGGTTACATGTTCAATGATGATTTGTGCACTTTTTTTTGGATCTTCTAATTCTTTGGTTACATTTTTCGTGTGTTTTTCTTGATTTTCTATATAAAATGTTGGGTTTTTTAATTTACCAATATCGTGATAATATGCACCTATTCTTGTTAATAGGGCATCGGCATTTATTGCTTTGGAAGCTTTGTATGCTAAATTAGCAACATTTAATGAATGGTGATATGTGCCAGGAGCTTCTAGTGAAAGTTTCATGAGTAGTGGATGAGATAGATTCTCGAGTCGTAAAAGTCGTCTAAAGGTCGCAAGATAATCTTTTAGTACGGGTGCGGTAAAAAATATAGCTAAAGAAATAATGAAAGCAGAAACAAAAGATGCTAAGAAAAAATAAAATACTTGCAATATAGAAAGATATGTTAAATTGTGCCAGGCAATTGAAAAAATTCCAATCACAATTAAATTAATTGCTGTAATTGTTCCAAGAATAAATAGCCCATATTTTAATGGTTTGTTGAACATCTAAAGCCTTATTTTAGCTTTGCAGTTTTTGTTTAACCATTTGAGCAATTTTTGAATTGTCTGCCCGTCCTTTTGTTTTTTTGATTACCTGAGGCATGACTTTGCCAATATCTGATATTGAACTTGCTTGAGTTTCTTTGATAGTTTGTGAAATAATTTCTTCGATTTCCTCGTCGCTCTTTTGTTCTGGTAAGTATGGTTTTAAAATATGAATTTCTTGATTTTCTCTGTCTATAAGATCTTGCCTTTTAGCTTTTTTGTATTCGGTGATTGAATCATTTCTTTGTTTTATTTGTTTAGAGATGATTTTAATTATTTCATCTTCGCTGATATTTTTTTTATTTTGGATTTCTTGATTTTTGATTTGAGATTTCAATATTCTTAGAGTAGAAAGCTTAATTTCATCTTTTGTTTTTAAAGCATTTTTTAGATCGTCATTGATTTTATCTAGTATATTCATAACAACTCCATAAATTTGGATAATTGGTTTAATAACCACGTTTTAATTTTTTAATATATGCTTTGTGACGAGCGATTTGTCTTTTTTCTTTGCGAGTTATTGATTTTTCAAAATATCTTCTTTTTTTTGTTTCAGAAAGAAGTCGGTTTTGTTGAACCTGTCTATTAAATCTTCGGAGCATTACTTCAAATGGTACTGTATTAGTTTTTTTCTTATTTTCTTGATAATTTTTTTCCAATTTTAATTCACCTTACCTTTCAAGATAGCCCGTAGCTTGTGGCTCGTAGCTTAAATTATTTATTTAATTATAACAGAGAAACATATTTGAATCAAGTTTACAAACTAACAAACTAACAAACTAACAATTAAACAATTAAAAATAATATTAGAAGTTTATAAGTTGTTAAACTTGTTTTTATCCGATAGAGCTTAGTAATTTTCCTCCTAAAATATGCAGATGAATATGGTCGACAATTTGTCCGGCATGGTTTTTGACATTAAAAACTAAACGATAACCAGAATCAGAGATTTTAAGTTTTCTGGCAAGTTTTTTAGCAACTAAAATCATATAACCGACTAATTCTTGATCTGCATCAGAAAGATCATCGATTGTTTCAATATGTTTTTTTGGAACAATTAAAATATGAATTGGTGCTTTTGGATTAATATCGGAAAATGCAACAACCTTTTTGTCTTCATAAATAATATCTGCAGGCATTTGTTTTTTTACAATTTTGCAAAAAATACAGTCAGACATATAAACTCCAATTTTAAATTTATTTTTTCTATTTTCATTAAATTATTAATGACTTAATTTTGAAGATTTACGAATCAATAGTGCAATTATTTAAAGAATATTCCAAATATTGATCTGTGGTGTGACTTAAAGCTATGATTTTTTTTTAAATAAGCTTCCCAATTTTTTTTAATCCACACTTTTTCGCTCTGTAAAATATCATACAAACCTCTTTCTTTTAGATCGTTGTCGATTACTCCACCTTGATGTGGAAAATCATAAGCTTGTTCGTGAGGGCTAGCAAATCCATGACCATAGTGCATAAATTCATGAGCGAGTACTGCATCAACTACATAGCTAGGAATCTGTGGATCACGAAAGTGGCCATTGATTGTAATTATTGAGTTGAAATTTTCTATCCGGCGACCTTTTTTAATTGAACCAAGTCGAGTTTTGCAAGGTCTGCCAAATTTAACAATTATATTATTTTTAATCTCAATATCTGAAAAATATCTTTGTTTAAGATATTCGAATCTATCTTTTAACCATTTACTTGAACGAATGTCGTCGTTGATTGAAATCATGTTAAGCTTACAATGAATTTTATTAATTAATTAGATTATTTTTATTAAATGAAAAATTTCACAATCAATCAATTTTTAATTTTCTTGATGCGTAAAATCCTATAAAAAACGGAAACCAAAATGAAATACCGCGAAAAGCTAGTGTTGATATGGTTGCTGTTTGAATTGGAATATCGAAAGATGACATTGTAACTGCCATTATTGGTTCTACAATTCCTATACCTGATGGTGTTGGCGAGACCATGACAAATACGACAGAAAATATATAACCTACCACTACGGCATATATTTTTGGTTCAAATCCAAATGCTAAAAAACATATATATAAGATAAATATTTGTAAGATATGACCTAAAAAAGAATATATTACAGGTTCTGAAAAGATATTTTTTCTTTTTTTATAAACAGATATTATGTATAAAATTTCGTTTTGGATATTAATTAAATTTTCTTGTGTTATGATTTCTTTTTTAAGAATTTTTGAACCAAAAAAATTAATAAATTTTGCGATTAAATTAAGTAGTTTTGACAATTGATTTTTGTTTTTATAACCGATCCAAAAAATTGAGGATCCGGCAAAAACGAATATAAGCATTAAAGATGTTGCAATAAAATGATAAACCTGTAATTTATTTAAAGTAAGTAAAATTATTAAGCCTATTACCATTAGTATTATGAATGTTCCATAATTAATTAAATAATATAGTAAATTTATTACCATGGCTTGAGATCTTTTTACTTTAAAAATTTCTGGTCCTGCTTGAGAAAATATTGTTAATCCAGCAATTCCGACAGAAGGAAGTGCTAAATTAGTAAAGTTTGATGCCAAAAATACTTTTGAAACTTTTCTTATTGTGGTTTTAACATTGTAAACTTTAAAGAGTTCTTTAAAAATTATTGCTTGGTCTGCAAGAAATATTATTTCTATTAGAAATAATGTGAAAATGTAGTACCATATCCCCTGTTTTAATACATTGTAAAATTCTTCTAAGTCGGAAAATTTTATTACCAATACTACAAAAAAAGCAATTAGAATTATTCCAGAAAATATTGGCCAAAATTTAATTTTTGTTTTCATGTTATATATGTTAATTTAGGTATTATATTTAATCAAATTTTTTTTACAAATTTTTTGATTTCGTTTGGCTTGTAACCTAGCAATAGTCCGATCACTGTATGATATTTTTTAGGATTTTTAAAAAATAACTTTTTAAGTGACTGTAATTTTTTAGAAAAATTTTTTAAATTCCAGTTTTTAAATATGTCTTGATTGTTTTTGATAACCATCGAGATTAATTTTGGATTATAAATAAACCCATTTTTATATTCAATAAATACTGTGTTGTAACTTTTATCGTAAGAAAAATCCCAGTAATTTTCTAGTTTTATAAAATTAAAAATATTTTTATTGCTTTTGACGAAATCAGCGATTGGATTAAATGTTTTGTGATTATTTAGCATTCCTACAATACAAGAGGGTTTTACTTCATAAATTACTGCTAAAAAATCGTAAAATTCTTTTATAGTTACTTCGGGATTAAAACTGGTATTAAGAGGGTTAATTAACTTATTTTTATCTTTTTGTTGCATTGTGCTAATTATATTTTTAATTTTTTTGTTTAGCGTTTTGATTTTTGCGTCTTTTTGATAATTTTTATTGAAATTAATTAAATTTCTTTCTGGTTTAAAATTATCAATCAAATCCAAACTAAAACTATTTAATTTATATTTTACTTTATTTAAGTTAGTTTTCTTTTTCATTTTTTAAGCTGTTAGATTATTATTAATTTAGATTCTTGGGGTTCAATTTATCGCTCTCAGGGTGAAAGATGATGATTAATTGATTCTTTTTAAAATTTTATCAATTTGTGATTGGTTTTCCCAGTTTGGCTGGGCAAAGTTTGTAATTTCGACTGATTTTAATTCTATTTCTACTAATTGATTATAAACAAATTTTGTGGATACTACGAGACCTTGCCGGGTATTTGGTTGATATTGATCAAATATAAAATTACCGAGCGAATAAAATACAGGTTTATTATCTATAAAATCAATAGTTTGTATTACATGTGGATGATGTCCATAAATAAAATCTGCACCTGTATCAATAGCTTTTTGGGCAAAATTAATTTGTTTTTGATTGGGTTTGTTTTGATACTCTGTGCCCAGATGCATTGAAACAATTATATAATCTGCCTTACTTTTAGCGTTTTTGACATCTTCTTGCATTTTTTCAATACTGTCTAAATTTAATCCAGGAGAATTTTCTTTAGCTTCATAAGAAGACGGTGTTATGGAAGAATCCGAATAGCCTAAAAATGTAAATTTTATTCCATTTATTTCTTTAATTAATGGTTCGCGTGATTTTTCAGAATTTTCTCCTGCTCCGAAATATTCTATGTTATTATCAATTAAATTTTTCATTGTGAATTCCATGCCTTGTTTGCCTGCATTACCAAAGTGATTATTGGCAAGGTTAAAAATGTCAAATCCTGTTTTTTTGAGTTCTGGTGTAATTTTTGGATCATATCTAAAACTCATTGTTCCAGCAGCAGTTTCATATGGGCCAGATTCTGAAGCTGGAGATTCTAAATTGCCCACAGTTAAATCAGCTTTCTGTAAATAATCGGATAGATTTTTAAAAGGATAATCTATTCCATATTGATTAATTCTTTTTGCTACCCAGCGAGAAAGCATAATATCGCCTGCAAATGTAATAGTTGTAGTATTTGGTGGGTTTTCGTTAAAAGAAGTTTTTAGATAATCAATTATTATTTTATTATTTTTATTTTCAGTTGCTACAGCATAAATAATAAAATCATTTATTTTATCTGCAAACTTATCGGCAAATACTTGTGGTATTAATTTCTTGTTATACTTATAAATTTCTTCATTATTCCAAGAAGAATCAATTGTATCATTATTCGTACTTATAATAATTTCAGGATTATCTGAGTCAGAGTTAATTTCTATAGGAAAAATTGATTCTCTAACCAGTTTTTCTAACCGTTTTTCAATATCTGGTTGTAGTATTTTGTCTGTTTTTATTACAATTTTATCTTGCTTATCAATATTATTTTGTTTTTCTATAATATTGTTTGTATTTTTATCACAATTGCAGCCAGATAATATTGGAGTTAAAAAGATAGTTATTATTATAAAATATTTCATACAATTAATTGATTTCATATTTTTATTATATCATTAATAAACTTAGCTGACACCTCGTAGGTGTCAGTGGGTTATTAACCTGTTAAGTAAGATTACACCTACGAGGTGTTAGTTGGTTTATAAGTTTTTAGTATTATTATTTTAGATGCATCTAGACCTGGAAATGATGACTAGCTTCTTGGACACTTTGAAGTTTTTAAGTGATAAAAAAAATGGTACAGTGGGGTTTAGAAAGGAACCACAATGTACCAGCACAATTATCTCTTAAGATGCAAGCTTTTGCAA
>Ga0334885_1001972_pt1 | contig 22556 bp, 20 predicted proteins | sample GraSluR1_MG_8_FD_207233 | JGI IMG/M metagenome (GOLD analysis project Ga0334885, IMG submission 207233) | Sludge microbial communities from methane-producing bioreactor in Wageningen University, Netherlands - Granular Sludge_31_05-R1 | ecosystem: Engineered > Bioreactor > Anaerobic >...
CTCGCGCTTTCTGAAGAGTTAAATTGTTGATAATTGAAATGAACCGGTGACTATATATGTGAGCCCGGTCAGGGCGACATGTTTGTAGAAATGAACCGTTTTAAAAACAATGTGAGCCCCGTGGGGGCGGCATGTGAAATCATTTAATTTTAAACCATTATTTTGAGACTGAGGGACTATTTTTTCAAATTCAATTTAAATAATCCGATCAGGTTTTTATTGACCAAATCCATCTGATGGATATCCAATTCTCCTAGTTTACCGATAATAAGTTCTTTATCAACAGTGGCAATTTTGCTCAATCTTAATATGGAAGTCTTTTTCAGCCCGTTTAATTCTGTTGGTTGAATAACAAGATCAAATTCCGATTTCCACTTTAATTGTGTGCTTACAAAAGAAATCGTTACATCATCTTCTGATTCGATTAATATGACGGCAGGTCTGTTTTTAGTGCCGGTCAGATCAGTAAAAGGGAAAGGAACAAGAACTATTTCACCTTTCTTCATTTATATCTTTCTTTCAGATCGTTAACAGTATAGAGATCTTCCTCATCTTTGAGAAACTTAAAGGTCTTCGAACCTGAAGCTATTTTTTGTATTCCTTCCACAGTAATCTTTTCATCTATCCTGCTTAGGAGAAAATCAGCAAAATCATTTACCTCCTGTATTTTGTAATCCGGTAACATATGAATCTTACTAATGACATTATCTATCAGAATTCTTCTATTCATATTATCAGTTTTCACAAATTTAAGAATTCATTCTTTGTTATTAAAGATTCATCACCTGATTTTCGGAATAATATATTTCTCCCGAAAGTAAATCCAGTATTTGCGAACTTCGGGGCACTATGAGGGACTTAGGGACTATTCGAGAAAGGGATCGTGCAGGGTTCAGTATTCCGGTAACTATGAGAATGGATTGTCACCTTGAATGTTTTTTTTAATGGAAAGGTATACTCCGGGGATTTCGGAGAACATGGTGGAGATTGCTACGTCTCCCGAATAAATTCGGGATCCTCGCAATGACAGTCTTACTGATTTAACCCTGTAATACATCCATACGAATACCCTATAAAACAGTTAGTCATATTATGCTCGGTTCCGGTCTGCCCTGGCAGGAGCAGGACAAAGAATTCGGAATTTAAGGAATTAAGGGATTTTTTATGGCCTTAGATAATTTTGGGAAAAAGCGATTGATTTTCAGCTTGCTGTGCAGGCCTGCAGTAAGCAATACTGTTTGACCCCGATTTATCGGGGGAGTTGTATTGCGTGGGCAAGCTGAAAATCAGGAGCCCCAAAATTATCTGCAGCCTTGATCTTTCTTTGGTTACTTTCTTTGTATCAAGACAAAGAAAGTAACAGGAGTTACACTACTGTACCATTTACTATTGCCGGTTTCTTTCATAAATAATCTTCATCTCCGACAGTTCCTGGCCGAAACTGCTAATACCATTGAGTAAATAATTATTTACCTTTTCTCCAAATGTTCCAACAATCCTTCAAATGCCTCATCCATTGATGTCATCCGGTCTGTTTCTTTTAGATTAATTTCCATTTTTGAAAGTAAAAGCGAAAGGAATCCGATGAGGATCTCTGAGCGGAGCTCAACCTGGTAAGGCCGGTAATTATTCTTTAGCAGCATACCCAGTATTTTTTGAGGAACAGATTCATACATTCTATTGATGTCGGGTACGGGAGAGAGCATTTCGTAACCACTTATGATCCCTGATTTTTTGTTTACCAGAAGAAGCATAAAGGGAAAGTATGGTTTGGTTTTTCCATCTTCTATTGGTGTCGGAAGCAGTGCAAGATCAATTTGCAATATTTCCGGTTTCTTTGGATATTTCATCAACCTGGCCAGATCGGTTGATGAGAACCGAATATTACATTTGACAGGTTCGATTGACACGATCTTAAAACTGTTTTTCCATTCTGTTCCGGGTCCTTTTTTCAATTCGCGAATAAGATAGAGATCATCATTATCTTCTTCCGGATATATATAACTCTCATCTTCAGCGGTATATCTGAAGATCTCCAGGCACTGTTCAAATATAGTGGCAGCATCGCCCAATGCATTTTCGTCCGGTTCATCAGGTAAGAATCCGGGAATGAACTGTTTAAGAGTCGGCCATCTTTTCTCTTCGACAGGCATGGCTCCCAGTTTTTTCATCCTAGTTATTTCTTTGGTAGTCAAGGTTTTTTCTTCTGCAAAATCCAGCATCAGTTGAGGAATTGTAAGCACTCTGCCTCCGGTTAAAAAAGAGGAGGTCATGTTGTCTTCGGCTGTTTGATGCAAGTCCCAGAACATCCCTAATGCACGTGTTCCCGAGTAAGCCGTAACAGCTGTCACCTCGCCGCCGGAACCCATCACACTGATAAAGTAAACACGTTTTGTACCAGGTATTTTAATCCCGAAAATATCTGTTTCGGACATATGGTTCCAGGGTTTCATTTTCCATATTTTTTCAGCTGCAGAGAAGATCCTTTTCCAGGTTTCGGGTATGCTGGTTTTATTTGTCATACTATATTTCTTACAATTTTAAATTGCTGAGTTCATAAATTATATACAAAGTCGAAGGTTTATCACTGATAACCTAATGTCTATACGTTTCAACGTGTAGCGTACGTCTCCGGGAATGCTTTGGTTTTCAGGAAGGTTTACGCCGGAAGCTTTGGAGTATATGGTTGAGATTGCTTCATCGCCCCGATTTCATCGTGACTCCTCGCAATGACAGTCATACTGATTTAACCCTGTAATACATCAATTGGATTTCCCGCGAATCTACCGGTCATTGCGAGCCGAACAAAGTGAGGCGAAGCAATCTTTGGCTAAACAACGCTTGTAACTTTTGTCTTGTGACTTTTGTCTTTTATCTTTTTTTCTGCCGTTACACCCTTACACCATTGTACCTTTGTACCTTTGTACCTCTGCACCGTTATACCGCTGTACCTTTGTACCTCTGAACCGTCGAACCGTTTTTAATGAATATGAGCTGCATAGCAGCGACATGTTTATAGAAATGAACCGGTTACAAAGAATAAGAGCCCCATGGGGGCGGCATGTGAATTAAAATTCAATAATATAACAAATGCACTTCCCATCCTCTTCCCGTGTTGTACTCGAGGGCCGGAAACGGGAACTTGAATACTCCTGCAAACCAGAGGAGTGTTTTAAGGGCTTTTGAATCCGTTTTAATACGGGCGAGGTCAATATCGGGCGATAAAAAGAACCTGCGGTTCCGGTCAAATAAGGGTATTGGAATACCATCTGTTTCCGAAGGATTTGTGGTACCGTCGAGCATACCTTCTGCGCTGTATCCGAGAGCTATGTTCAGCCATCCCGGAAATCCCGTATCATCCCGGAGAAAGGACCGGATATTTGCCGAGAGCCAGTAGGTTTGTCCGTTATAATCTTTCAGCATCCTCTTCGGCAGGTTACTTCCAAGTACAGAAGGCCTGTAAGGGGCATATCCGCTCTCGTGATATGAATACTTAAGTGAGAATCTTTGTTCATCCCATAAGATCTGCTGTCCGACAAATAATCCTGTCCCCATTGCATTGGCAGCCATATCGCCCGGGGATGCCCCCCAGCCTTCCGAGAATCCCTGCATTATTTCAACAATTGTCATATATGCAAAGCCCAGAGTTCCACCAAACCAGACAGATCTCTTTTTATCGACGCCCGGCCATCGTAATAGTGCATAACCGGCCCTGCCTATATTATAAGCCGTTGTTGCGTGCTCCATCTTGTCCATCTGCAACCAATATTTGTTATCGTTGACAAAATGAAATGATGGCTGAGTCCGGTCTGCGAACCTGGCGAAATACAAAGCGGTCAGTGATGCTGCTGAGACGGCGCTTTCGCAGATGATCACGCCTTTCAGCAGACCCCTGTTAACGTAATTTGTGTCACTCACTTCCCGGGCGAAAGAATTTGCTGCCAGGATAGCGAACAGAAGCAAACCTGAAATATGTTTTAATAAACCGTTCATGCAAAAGAGTTTCTCAGTAGAGTTACGCAGATTTATTCGCTGATGTACGCAGAGCCGTATCACCTTTTGGTCACAGTAGCCTTCTTTGACAGTCGTAGCTTGAGCGGAGGCTATGGAACAGGTGGCGTTACACCACTATGCCTTTATGTTGTTTCACCACTGTGCCGTTGCGCCGCTGTGCCGTTGTGCCGTTACACCCCTATACCTCTGTACCTCTGTACCTCTAAACCTTTGTACCGTAACACCTTTATACCGCTGTACCGTTAAGCCTTTGCGCCGTTATTTAAACCTCTCCTGATACTCCGGATTCTCCTTCATTATCCTGTAACTTTCCGGCCAGCTTTCAATGAACCATATCATAAAGGAGGTCACATCAATTTTTTGATCAATTATTCTTTGAGAAATTCTTTGATGTTTAAACTTTAAATCCGGGTCAGCAAATAAGTCGGCCAGTTTATCTATCATTTCAATGTAAGAAGAGTATTTATAAACTGAGCCATACTTAATTTGATCGTCGATATAACATCTCTTTATGTTACTAACGTAGAAAGAAGGGATCCCTAAAATCCCTGCCTCGGATGCCATCGTAGCACCCTCTCCAATATAGATCAGCGCATTTGCTAATACGTCATGCATTCTATCGAAGGGAATATCAATCCTATATGGATCAAGTTCTTCAGATAGTTGCCTTTCTGCTGAAATAAAAACCTTAACCCTGCCTGATAAAAAATTAATTAGATCTATTTTTTCATCTGATGAAAGTCCTGATTTGCCAATATCATGGCTTGCTTCCCATGACACAAATCTTATAATAGCATAAGGTGTTCCCCGGGGAATTCCAAGAAGGGAAAACACTGAAGAATCTTGAACATAATATTTTGGTGTCAGGTACATCAGTTCATGATACCCTCTATATCGAATTTGCTTAGCTCCAAGATCCACTGGTAAAATATCCGGAGACAGTATAGCATTACTGACAGGAAGACTTAGTCTTATTTGTTCCATATTTCCTGAGTCTTCAAGTGCAATATGTGGCTTACGAAAAATAAATGATGCATACCCCGCATACATTGAACCATGACTAAGGAAAATATCAGGTTTAAACTTTAAACCTATCCTGAAGATTCGCCATGAGAAAATAAAAATCCCAATAATCTTGTTAACGGTACCTTTTCGTTTGCAACCAATTATATGGTAACTAAAATTATATTTATCAAGGAGGATTGTTTCATTTTCAGCTTCACGCACTGTGAAAAAAAATTCGTGCCCTCGATTCTGCATATCAAGAACTATATTCTTAAAGATATGCACATGCGCAGGATGACCTATATCAATCAGATATCGCATAATTGTCCGGGTTAGCTCAATAATAACCGGGCTATTATAGTAGATCCTGCATAAACCTGTTCCCCTTCGCGGACCATAATTTCACAGTTACGGGGAAGTATCATATCCAGTTGAGAACCCCATCTGATTTTACCGATTATTTCTCCGCGTTTCACAATGTCGCCGGTATTCTTTATTATTATACATCTGTCAACCCATCTGGCTGCAATCTGGACAACCCCTACCTTTAATCCGTCTTCCCTTTCAATAACCACGGTATTCCGTTCATTGGTGATTGTTGAAGATGGTGTATTCAACCCGATTGCCGTACCGGTTGTATGTTTGATTAAAGAAATTTTACCATCAATCGGAGCCCGGTTATAATGGACATCAAAAAGCGTCATGGCTATTCCAATCAGATAACACGGCTGTTTAAGAATATCCGTTTTTGTTATTTCGCTTATGCTTGAAATTCTTAGTCTCTTTACAGTTACCGGTATCTGGTCTTTCTCAAGTTCTTTGATGTAAATAATTCTGCCATCAGCACCTGAGATTACATCATTTGAATCGCCCGGTACTGTGCGGTGGGGGTTTCTGAAAAACCTCCAGAAGAAAAGCGCAACGAACAGCAAGAGGATTACTGTTCCACTTATAAAAGGTGTGATTATCCACAGAGGCAACGGGGTGAGAAAATATACAGCCAGATTAATTCCTGATGCCACCAATGCTAACCACACATTATCGGTATAAAGGTACCTGCGATTAAATCCACCTTTTACTACCCAAAATATAAATAATGCCGTTGAAAGCAGGAAAGCAGATAAGATGATGATAATGAAATCCATAATAATAAATATATTAACTCAGATCCTTTTAACAATTATGTATGGTAAAAGTACTAAAAACATGATCCCTGGAATTATGTCATTCTTCTGAAAAACAGCGGGTGTTTTTACACCTTTTAATGACCTTAGGAATTCAGTTAACTGAAGTTTCCCGGTCAGGATTGCTTTAATGCTGAAAACCGTATCAGTAAAATAATTAATCCATTTGATACCCGAAGGATACTTCGCAGGGAAACTGACAGGAATGTCATGCAGGTGATAATAAATATATTTTGCATAATCAATCCCGCATTTTTTCGCCAGTCCGACCCAGAGCCATGTTCTGGCATTTATTTCTATAAGTTTGTATATACCGTCGCGTGGATCTTTCAGGTATTCGATCTCACAAACTCCTGTATAATTAAGTGTATTCAGCAAACGAATCGAAGCAGAATAACAATCTTCATCGTAAACACTCTCTGCAAAAGTTGCTGTTCCGAACTGAACCGGGTGTTCACGTAATTTTACACCCATCCAGAAAGTTTTAATATCACCTTTCTCGCAAAAGGCAGTAAATGAAATGGTCTTATTTGTACCGTCAAAAGGTATCAATTCCTGAACGATAGTGTTATCAAGTGCATTGTTTTGGCTTATGCTGTACAGACATTCCTTCATCTGTGCTTCATTCTTAGTAAGAAAGGCCTTTTTGCCAAGTTTCTTATAAAAAGAAAGGCCGAACCGGCCTTTTAAGATCACCGGGAAAGTTAACCCGGATCGTTCCAAATCAGTTTCAGAATCTACAACATAGTATGTTTTTGGTGTTGAGATACCTGCTTCCTCTGCTACAGTAAGCAATCTGCGTTTATCAGAGATATTATCTAGTATCTGAATATCAGGCGTTATTAGTTTATAAAAAACTTCCAGCTTTACTTTGTGCCGTGCAATTGTAATAACCGCATGATCATTTGAAGGAACTAGGATCCAATCTTTAATTTTCTCACTTTCAGCCAGCCCGATCAGAAAATCCGCAAATTCGTCCTCAATATAATCAGGACACTTAAAGAATTTCTTACAGTACTTTGAATACCTGGCAATACAATTATTCCTGTCAACCACATAAACGGGAATTCCCAGCTCTCCCAGCGATCTAAGGTTCGATAATCCCTGAACGTGGCCTTCGATGATGATAGCACCAGGTTTATTCTGCATTGTTTTCAAAAACTGATTGATATATACCTATTACCCTTTTAGCAAATGTTGCGGAATCCAATCCCATCTCAATTATACGTTCACGACCGCTGGTTTTTCCATAATTCTTAACAAACTCAATCGCCAGTGATATTTTTTCAGCCACATCAGCGGGATCAAAGCCTGTAATATAATAACCTTGTTTATCACCAAATAACCAGACAATATCTCCAACATTTGTGGCTACTACTGGCTTATTACAGGCCATGGCTTCTTTAATAACATTAGGAGACCCTTCCCATAAGGATGTAAGTAGAATCACATCTGCGGCATTAAGAATTTCAGGAATTTCATCTTTGGGCAGGTTATATTTAATTTGTAGTTCAACGTCTGTTCTTGCAAGTATTTTGTAAGCTTTTTCTGCCAATATTATATTCTTAACCTGTCTTCCCGGATCAGCTAAAAATAGAAGTATCTTTTTGTTGATTGAGAACCCGAATTTCATCTTAAGGGATAAGTCATCAAAGGGCTTGAAAACTAAAAGGTCTACACCATTGGGTATAACATGTGCATTCTCATGTCTTAACAATTCTTTCATGGAGGGTGATTTGACAATCAAACGATTCCATCTTTTTTTACTGAAATATTGAATTATATTTAATATAAATCTCCCAGAATGCACATCACTTCCCATCAGAGAAACTACTAGAGGTTTGCTTCCTGCAATGGTAGCAACAAAAGCAGATAAGGAATAATGTGCATGAAATATATCATATGTTTTTCCTATCAGATATTTCTTTAAAAGAAAAATGTGTTTTAAATAAACAAGCAGACCCTTCCCTCGAATAGCATAAATGTCAACTAAAACACCCTCAGCTTCAAGTGCTTCAGCCTGATTCTTAATAACCGGACTAATAATTGCTTTGGAGTTTCCACTGCAGATAAAAAGAACTCTCAACCCTATTTATGAATTATATTGTTATAGTATCTCTGGCTAATTCTGTTTATCCAAAAATATAATGAATTCAATTTGTCTGTGAAAGGATAATTGTCCGTAGCCGGAAACTTAAAGATTAAATTATGCTCTTTATTAGGAACAATTATCCTGTCAAAGAAAATCCGATCAGTAGGTTTTGTATTGAACGAATCCTTGCTTAAATCCTTTTTAATAATGTACTTATTATACATTATTTTTATTTGACCTTGTATTGTCTTTGAATCTTGCATCGAGTACCCCCTGGCACTACAATATTTGGTAAGTGGGGGATAATTTTTATTGACAATGTTGTAATATAATCTTGTAGATTGTCTCTTTAAGAAAATACTGTTTGAGTTAAAGTTATGGCTTGTACCAAAATATTTGGTTTTTGCGAATGCATACAGGAAGTCTATATCAATAAAGGGAGAAAAACAATAAACAAAATCATTATAACTATTTACTTCATGCCCAAAATACTTCCTCAGATTAATTTCAAATCTTAGTACGTAGTATTTCTCACTTATCGTATCATAAGATGACATCTGAGATTTTATTCGCTGTAGACGCATAGACATTTCATCCAATATTTCACCTTTTTCGACATTTAGGAAATTGAAAAGAGAAGAATCAGCAAGTTTCTTTATAGTCTGCTGTACATTAAAATCTGAATCCAGATAGTCTATGGTATTTTTGGATAGAACTTCTCCACCTGTTGCTTGGGCAATTTTAAATATTTCATCTCCAAATATGCCTGTTAAAATAAAGCTAGACACCTTGCTTATATCACGTATTGAATATAAGTAATGGGCTCTTTTATATCCTCTTGTGCCGTTTGAAAGCAAAATAGTATCAATAGCGTTTTGAGTAAAAGTATTACTTAGATAGTTATTATCAAGTATATAAGGTGTATACTTTAAACTTTCCTGATCTGCAATAAATTGAGGTATAGTTATGTCTTCAGACATAGCTGCACCAAAGGAGTAAGAGTTGATCTTATGGCGTAACTCAGTTAAAAGAAAAGAGAGAATTACCCTGCTATCCCAACCTCCGGTAAGTGATAAGTTAATGAAATCACCGCAACCTGCAACCCCTTTTTGAACTGATCTTTTTAATGCATAGGTAAGGAATTCAAAACTATCATCACTTTTGAGAGTGGTCTGTCCGAACAAATTATCAATACTCCAATACTGCTTTTTTGAAATCATTCGAATTTGGTTGATATCAATAATGCTTGCGTTAGATAGGGTTGTAATATTTTTAATATAAGTATTATCAGATAATGGATAGTTAAAAAACAAATGCTCGGTTAAAGTTGTCGGGTCAAATTCAATGTTTTCTATTAATCCTGATACTAACAAAGCTTCAATTTTTGAGGCGAACATTATTAAAGACTCACTTTCGTAAATATACAAGGGCAAATACCCAAGCCTATCATTAAACATTAAAGACTTACCCGATTTATGATCATAGAGAAAAACATTATACCAACCTGTCAATTTGTTTACTATTTCATTTCCATAATGGTGATACATCCATGGCAACCAACTGTTTTCGTGAGGTATGTCTTTAATTTTATATTCATTAATAAGCATATTCCTTTCTTCCTGAGAAATATAAACCAGGCCCTCAAGTATAATATCTATCCCTAGAATATCGTTTACAACCATGTGATGGTTTTCTTTTTCAGATATCGGAATAACGTTTCCAAAGAAACCATATGGGAACATAACATATCCTCTTGATTGCGAAGTTAGATACCCAAGCTTATCTAACATAATTTCAGAAGAGCGCTTCAAAATATCATCACATCCTTCTCTTTGTTTAAATATGATCCCAGCAATACCTGCCATATAAATAATATCAGGGAAAAAGACAGCCTATGAGATTGAGTATCTGCGGCTTTCCAAAGTCCTGTCTACCACAAGCTTAAATTTACCAGTTTGGGGAGTTTCGATTTTATTGACATAACAAATTTTGTAATGGATCTTATCTTTCAAGTATTCATGGAGGGCTGTCTCTATAATTTGATGATCTTTTTCAGTGTAATCCTGGGTTCTCACAAAGTTTATGTGTATGAGATATTCACTTATCCGTTCAATCTGATATTGCCTTATTCCATTAACATTTTTAAGTAACATACTTCCAAAAAAACTCGGTACTGTAAGAGTACCTCCATCAGGAAACCTAAGTATATCCACCTCTCTCCCAATTATACCTTTCATTCTGGAAAACTTTAGGTCGCAGTCAATTTCTGTTTCTACAACAGGAACGCCCAGATCATCGTTTTTATAACGTATTAACGGAAAAGCATAATTATCCAGATCCGTGATTAATAACTCTCTCGAACCTTGTGCATCCTTTATCGCACCATATTCTAAATATACATGGGGATCCATTATATGATACATCTTGCATTTTTTACATTCGTAGGCTATACCATTTATCTCACTACATCCATAAGTGTCATAAACTGGACCTATATATTTATTAATTACTTCCCTTTGGAAATCTAACAAATTTTCCGCTGTTGTCAATACAAATTTAATTTCATGTTGAAATCGTAATTTGTGCTGTTTTATGTAATCCGCAAACAGATATACAGCATTAGTATAACCATCTATGTAGTCATACTTCCCCTTTTCGACTAAATTAAAAAGCTCCTGAAAAAGAGATCCATCTGTAAGCTTATAGGCTGGATACTTATGATGATTGAAGACTTTCGCCTTAATTTTGGAGGATAATCTTCTCCACTCATTGTAAACAGTATTTGGATTACCCCATATATGTAGACCCTTAAGGCCTGTCTCCCAACCCGAAAGTGTCCATCCAAAAAAATTTGCTGCTTGTCCTGCACTGGACGCAACTCTGTCTTTAAAATAAACAACCGGGAAACCTGAAGAGCCACTTGAAGAACCCTTGTGTAAATACTTCTGATTAAAATTACTTGTGATAATATCTTTCCAATGGTTTTGAAGATCTTGCCTTGTCAAAGGTGGTATAATTAACAACTGCGAGAAATCCACAAATTGCTCAGGATCAAAGTTGACTGCTTCGAAACGTTTCTTGTAAAAAGGGACATATAATTTAGCATGTAAAAGAAGTCTCTTTAGTTTCTCTAATTGAACCCGCTCGACTTCAAATCGCGACAGTTTTGCAATATCCTCATATTCTTTGAGGAATTGAAGTGTCTTTCGTCCAGTGACGACATCATAGAGAAAAAGCCCTATTCTATTCATTACTATACATATCCCTTAGATTTCTCATAAGCTCTTTTGATAAAGAAAAATGGGAACTTTTTTCTATTGCCTTGTAACTTATAGAATGCTTTTAATATGGTAAACAGTCTATTGTTATTTATTGCAGATAAACCTATTCTATCAAAACGATCCTTATTATATTTTGATTCATAGTTTTTCCCTACAGATGTAGCTTTATATCCACCTGTGATTGCCATATTATGGCACGTCTGATTATTTTCTCCATGAGGCCAGCAAATGAAGTCTACTGTTTTGTTTAATTCTCGCTCAACTATTTCTTTTGAGAATGAAATTTCATATTTTAATCGATCATAATATTCTTCGTCTTTTTCAATATATTTAACAACAGACCTGCCGGATTTTTTGAAAGTTTCAATAATTGATGCCACACCTCTATACCATGTATTGAAAACATAATCTTCAGGCTTAAATTTAGATTGAAGAAATTTAACAACCCTTTCTATAATTTCATCATCATAAAAGTGTCTTTTTGTTACCAAGGATGATCCTTCCTCAAACAAAGGTGTGCCATAAGGGATAAGACTATAAAACTTGTTATTAGTTATATAATAAGGCTTTTGTTCAGGAAAAAGATTACAAATAGTGTAAACAGAGTCAGCTTTGGGATGATGAAACCCTGTAATTTTTGTGCCACAGGGATACTTAGTGTGGGTCATTGTATGAGATTGTATATCTATAACCCCTGATTTTTCCATAAGCCTCATCTCCTCCCAATTTAGAAATCCTGCAGAAATTTTGTTCAGTTCACTCTCACTTACCTTCCCATTCCAATAATCATATAGATTTGGCCTTGGTTCGATGTTTCTGTTATCAACGAATTCCGGACTAACAAAAATCGTTGCTTTTAGTCCAAATTTCTGAAGCAAAGGGAATGCAAATACCCAGTTGTCCAGATAACCATCATCAAACTGAATACCAATAGATTTTTGGGGCAGAATAATTCTTCCTTGTAAATTCTGATAATATTCTTGTAAAAAAAAAGATTTAAAGTTTAGAGTCTTAAGAAGTTTAAGCTGGTCAACGAAGAAATGTGCTTCAAGCGTTAAAAAGTTCTTAATCCAAAGCGGATTCTTATTAAAAGCTATTGAATGGTAATATATGTTTATCATTTGACCCTTCTTTGACAGGGAAAAGTGCTAATCTGTGAATTGATAAATAGAATTAAGTTTTTCAATGTGTTGGTCAAGTGAATACCGTTGCTTAAATTCCTCCTTCGCTGCTAAAGCGATATCTTTTAGGTGGGTAATATTCAGGATTTTATTCAATATTACATCATCTAAACTCTCATCCATCTCAACAAGAAATTCAGGATAGTTTTGAAATATTTCTTTCATGCTAGGGATAGAAGAAGCTATTACCGGGGTTCCGCAAAGTATACTTTCCACTACTACATTACCAAAAGATTCATATTCAGAAAGGAAGATCATTAGGTCTGCGTGATTGTAAGCTAAGTTGATATCGGAAGTAAAACCCATAAATTCCACAAAAGAATTAATTTCAAGTTTCTCCGAATAAGTCATTAACTTGTTTATCAAAGGACCATCACCGTATAATTTAAAATTTACATTCCTAAGATTATTATGAATTGTTTTAGCAACATCAAGCCACTTAAAGAGGTTTTTCCCCGATGCAAGACGGCCTACATAAATGATTGTTAATCCTTTATTGCTATTATTTCTAATATTCCTGAAACGATTGGTTCTATAGACAGGATTATAAACAACCTCTACATGAAATCTGTCGGAAATTTCGTTTAGAAATACAGAGCGGCTGAAATTGGAATTCGCAATTATCCTCACCATCTCGTTTAAACCTAAACGCCATGATATTTTTCTTATGAGAGTTTGCCAGGGTTTTTTCCAATATTTTGTGCCCCTGATTGAATATACAATCTTTTTGATACCGGCTAAACGTAATAATAACAGGACATATGGACCAGTATTGTAAAGGTGAAAAATATCATTTCGGTTCTTTATTAAATATAAATACAGTGTCAGGAGACCCCATATATTATATCTGGCTCCATAGGTAACTCTGTCTTTTTCTAAATGGGAGTAAACGCTGACATCTCCTTTTCGAGGTGGACGAATTACAAAAAGTCTGATATCAAGCCCACTAAGGCCCTCAATCAAGGCAGGCATTAATACTTCAATGCCACCCGGTCTTGAACTAAAATGAACTGTGTGAATAGTAGTTAAAACACTCACAAAATGGAATTTGATTTTATTATCATGTCAGAATCGTTCTGGTACTTAATACGGGTTAGAATCTCATATTTGTTGTAATAGACAAAATTTGCCAGAGTAAAAACCAGAGCTATTGAAAACTGAGATGAAAAATCACCGCCTAATCCGAACATCTGTCGGGAAGTACTATGAATCATAAATATCCCAAGAATAAAAAAGATTAGAATGGTGGTCGTAAAACCCAGTGCCTTGTATCTATTTCCCAGGGTTAACATATTAATTATTAAACTTAGTATTAGGGCTATGAACAAAAGGTATCCAAACACTCCTACTTGTAAGAGAAGGTTTTGATTACCTACATGAGGATCTCCAATGTCCCTGACCTCAGGAGAATAACCCCAACCTATTATTGGACTTTCCAGAAATTTATTCCATACCGGCTCATGGCGGCTCGTTGTCCTGGAAACTGTTCCTCCTGCAGTTAAATCACCCTCAAGAGTATATTCAAGGGTTTGAATCCTTTCCAATGCTTTTGAGAACTGATTTTCAATTATTCTAACCTGAGTAATTAACAAAAAAAATACAATTGCCACAAGCGCAATATTTACCAGGCGTTTATTTCTTATTCGAAATAAGAATGGAACTACAATAATTGCAGATGCCAACATCCAGCCACGAGTGGCAGTTAACCATATTGCCAGAAAAGATATTATCATAATAAACTGATAATAAACCCTTCCCCTGTTTATTGAGTGAAGAAAAACACTTCCAAATAATCCCAGCAGGGAGACTGTTATTCCCTCGATTGGCCGAATAAATCCTTCCGGATCGACTACAATTCTGCCCAAAGGGTCATTGGTTACACCAAACAAATAACCGGCAACATTTATTCCTGATGTAATATGAAACAGTTGCCCGGCAAAAACAATGAATACACCGATAAATATCAATTTAAAGAACATAAAAATTTCGGAGTATTTTTTTAAAAAGAAGGGCAAAACGCCAACCATTAAAAATGCCATATTGCTTTTTAAAAATCCATTCAAATCAAAGCCTGAGAATAATCTGAAAAAAATCATCATTAATAACAAGAGTACAAAAGGGCCTGCATAAAAAATATGGTGTTTTCTTAATGAAAAAAGATACTTGGCTGTAAGAGTGATGTAGAATACAACAAAAAATGGGATCGGTCCGATATATGGAGATTTTACTGAACTCGAAAAGAATCCTGCTGCACTACTAAAAATTAATGTAAACAAAGCGAGCCAGAAATAATTATGCCGACTCCTAAAGAATAAACCCAGGCTAAGAAGCAGTGTTAATTGCCCAATAATACCAGGTAGTATGTGGTGTGCAATAATTAATAAACCATAACTCACTAAAAATCGGCTTTCTATCTTTGCAAGGATATTCTTCATTTAACAACAGGTAATACAATCTTTATTGTTAGCTGGTATAAAAAGCTTTTCAAGAGGACAAAGCTTATATGTAAGTTAATCTATTAACTTTTCAGCAAAAGGTTCTGAGTTAACCAGTTTGACTGTTCTTAGATTTTTATGGTTTTCGTGAAATCACAAACTTAAATTTACCACTTGTCCCGACCCTTTCAATTTCCTGCACTTTAATAAAACTAATGTTTAGGTCATTGCCCGAATACTCTTGTATTCTGTCCGTATAGTAATTAATATTGACTTCCTCAAAATCATTGCCCGGTATAAATCGAATAGCAATCTTATCAGATTCTAATTGCTCAACCTGGAATTCCCGGATGCCAGTTTTTGATTTTAAAATTGCAGGCCAAAAAACACCTCCCACTTCTTTCCCGTTAGGAAATCTGATGATGTCTAGTTCTCTTCCTGTAATTTCTTCTAAAATGGGCAATGTTCTACCGCAAAGACAGTTTCGTTGCCCCATGACAGCACGATCTCCAATCTTATAACGAATAAACGGGAAAACATAGTTATGCAAATCCGTAAGTACCAAATCACCTTCCCCTTCTTGAATAGGATAGCCATTAGTATCAAGTACCTCAAGATAAACATTCTCGCTCATTATATGTAACCCGTTATGCTCTTCACACTCCATAGCAATCATTGGAATATCTCGTGAACCATAAAAATTAAAGATTTTTACTTGAAATACCTCTTCAATCAGGTCTCTTTGAAAAGGGTATAGTTTTTCTCCAGTTAATTGTATAGCTTTTGGTCTTAAAATATTTCCTTTTTTGGACTTTATATACGATGCGAAGCGATATAAAATAGACGGAAATGAAGTTAACAATTGTGGACTAAAATCATTAATTTCTTTAATGTAGTTTTCTAGGTCATCCTCTGAATAATGCAAAGCAGATAGAATTCGAGTCCTCTTCAAAAGACTTTTAATCAATTGAACTTTATTTTTTCTTATCCGTTCTGCCTGAGAGTATAAGGCTAAGATCATCATATGTTTTTTCCCTACTTTGCAATTCATCCAGTCAAAACATCTCATCTGCAATGCTTGTCGGATCCGAGGCATCTTGTCGCTATAAAACCACAATATTTCACCCGTTGAGCCACTGGTAGAATTTTTTACGAACCTGCTTTCTGGTAGATTAGTAGCCCGTATAGAATCGAAGTTTTCTCTTATTGTAGCCTTTGTATGTAACGGGAGATTTTTGAATTGGTTTAAGAAATCACCAGAATATGGATTCAGACTACACTCATTAAATAGATTTTTATAGTAAGGAACATTCTCAAATGAATGTATCAACAGTTTTCTTAAAAATTCTTCCTGCATCAATTTCAGTTCTTTATCCGGCAGATACTGACTATGATTTACTTCTTTATATTTTGAATATAGATCATCACCGTTAATTAGGTGAAATATCTTTCTAAATGTCTCCATAACAAATCTCTTCTTTGCCTTATAAATGAAATTTGGAGAAACCCTCCGGCTGCTCTTTATATTTCATTATCAGTAATATTAAAAGATTTCTCTTCCTTTTTGAGAAATCTCAATTATTTAACTGAAAACTTTGTCCAGCATTCTGCCTATGACAATTGCAGGATTATGCGTGTAATCTACCCTTTCCTTCATTTGCCTAACGAGGTTTAGTCTGTATGCATCATCTTCTAATAAATAATTCGCTAGGCCTTCAGCTTCATAATAATTTCTAACAAAGGGAACATCAAGACCTTGAAACAACGTTTCAAGGTCTTTACTGTACTCACATAAAGGGAATATGCCAGCGCCCAACACATCAAATACTCTTATATGAATACCATTAAAAAGCGATGGGACCAGTTCTATGGGTGCAATTTTACTGCAATTGTAGACGATATTGTTAAACCTTTGATCATAAGTATCATGCTTTATAATTTTTGACTCAAGTTCAGGAAATAATTCTTTCCATCTTGCTTTATAACCATCGCCATTTAGAAAAATCTTTATGTCCTTATTATTAAACTGGTTTAGAAACAAAAACCTCTTATAACCCCAATTGCTCTTATGTGCAGCACCAATGTAGACTAAGTCAGAACCGAATTTATCAACCTGTTCGCGGGTTGGGGAAAAGTTAAAATACTCCTCTGAACTATAACTAAAACAATCAAAGAATACATTCTTTATCCCAAGGGTCTCAAGTTGATTTATCCAAAAAGTATCCGGGGAAATTATATAATCAGCAAACTTTAATATTTCAACATTATAAGGATTGGTAGGTGTGTAAAGGGGATTATCTCCGAGTATAAATACAACCTTACAGCTTCTTTTAAAGGCACTTACAGTTGAAGGCAATAAAAATTGATTGTTGTAGATAAATACCAGATCAGGTTTCTCTTCATTAAGTACTTTCAAATATTCTTTGTTGATTCTTCTGATATATGGACCCTTCCATGTTTTCTTTACTCTACCTGGCATTGATTCAAACCGAGTAATAAATGAATTAATATATGGGTCAAAAAAGTCCCTGAACATTATTTGTCTTACACTCCAATTGTTTGATAAAAAGCCCTCATAAGCGGACTTTTTTACAGAATAACCTCCTGAAATGATCAACAAACACCTCATCGTTCGACTTCTTTAATTATTCTGGCCGGATTCCCTGCCATAACACAATAAGGTGGGACATCTTTCCTTACCACTGCACCAGCTCCAATAATAGCACCTTCTCCAATCTTGACCCTTGGTAATATAATAGCCCCTGTATAAATATCTACATATTTTTCAACCTTCACTAAACCAGCTAATCGAGCACCGGGTCCAATAGTTACTCCATCGTCCAAAAAACATTCATGATCTATAGAAGCAGAAGTATTGACTATACAAGCCCTTTGAATCGTAACATCAACACAAATTGCACTTTTTGCATATACCTGAGTTCCTTCAGAAATACTTGCGTTTCTCGCCACAAAAGCTGTACTATGTATAGCAACAATTGGAGTAAGACCAGCAGATTTCAGTTCTTCATGTTTGGCAATTCTATCTTTCCCAAAGCCAGGTCCAATACTACAAATAAAATAAATTCCTTTTACTTCATTATTATTTGCCCAAAGGAAGAAACTTTCAATGTTTCCCAAATATGGAATACCATTATAGGACTTTTCAATTTCTGTATTACGATCAAAAAACCCTAAAATGTTATATTCGGGTCCCAATAGCTCACACAGGACTTTAAAATTACCCGTTCCACCCCAAATTATTAATGGTTTTTTGTCTTGTCCCATTTATTCTAAATAAAACATTTGCCTTTCAGCAGCTTAAAAAGAAACTCGGTCAGGTTATGAATGAAAATTGAATAATATTACTTGTTATAAATTTAACATCTGTTTCAGACAGGTCAACATGCAAGGGTAGAGTAATAAATTTAGTATGCTCCTTCTCTACATAAGAACAATCACCTGGATAGTCCTTAAAAAGTGGCTGGATGCTTAAGGGCGTATAATGACAGCCTGTTGCAATACCTCTGCTCTTAAGATAAATCATTAATTTGTTTCTCTTTTCTGACCGGATGCCAAACATTTGATAGGGATATTTCTCCGGTTCAAATGGTAATATGGGAATAATATTTCTCAAACCCTTTAGTTCGTTAAGGTATTGACGTATAATTGACGATCTCTTTTTGTTAAATCCAGGCAGTTTTTTTAACTGAACCAATCCGATGGATGCTGCCAGATCATTCATGTTATACTTATACCCTAGCACATTAAGCTCATAGAACCAATGCATTGCATCATGATTAGTTGCAAAATACTGCTGAGCACTTTTCCAGTTATCTTTATCAATACCCACCCAGCGCATTGCCTTAACATTCCTGAAAAGTTCCGGGTCATTTGTTGTCATCATTCCTCCATCGCCAGTGGTCATGCATTTCTTTTCTTCAAAACTAAAACAGCCTATATCACCCCATGTGCCTAAAGATCTTCCCTGATATATACCTCCTGCGGTATGGGCACAATCTTCAATAATCTTCAATTTTTTTGATCTTGCCCATGGTACTAATACTTCCATTTGAACAGGATGGCCAGCATAATGAACAGGAATAACCGCAACGCAGTCTTTATCATACTTCAATTCAAGGTCATCCATACTTATTCCAAGTGTTTTCGGATCGGAATCGACAAAAACAGGAACTAATCGGTTGTATAGTACTGCAGATGCGGTGGAGGAAAAAGTCAGGGAAGGAACCAGTACTTTTTTGCCTTCAGGAAAACCAAAACATGCAAGAGCCAGATGAAGAGCAGCGGTAGCAGAATTAACTCCTATTGCTAATTCACATCCAACAAATTTTGCCCATTCCTTTTCAAACTCCTCAACTTTGGGACCAAGTCCAATCCAGGAACGATCAAATGCTTCTTTAATAGCTTGTAGCTCTTCTTCACCAAGGGCTGGTTTAAATAATCTTATATTCATGAATAAACAATCGTTTGATTGAAAGATAAATGCTGCAAGTGGAATTTTGTATACCCTGATTCATGCTTCTCAGCCATTACTTTTAGGTTCAACCATTCTCTCAACCAGGTAATCATTCTGATAATAAAAATTCTTTTAAGGTCATATTCTTTTTATCTTTTATAGAAAGTATTGGGTCTTTTACCGGCCAATCTATCGCAATGTCAGGATCGTTCCAGATTAACCCCTGTTCGTGTTTGGGACAATAAACATTGTCCACTTTATATAGCACTTCGCTTACTGCTGATAGCGTGCAAAACCCATGTGCAAATCCTTTTGGTATGAGCAACATCTTTTTATTATCCTCAGATAATTCTGTTCCGAACCAATGACAAAAAGTTTCAGAATTTCTTCTGATATCAACAACTACATCAAATATCGATCCCCTGATACAACGGATTAGTTTTGTCTCAGAAAAAGGTTCTGCTTGAAAGTGTAATCCTCGTATAATTCCTTTCTTTTCTGAACGTGAATGATTTTCCTGTAGCCAATTGTATTCAGGATGAAAGTTTTTAAAAATATTTTTGTCATATACTCGCATAAAAAATCCCCTGGAATCTATTATTGGGGTCAAGGTAATTTCATAAAGACCTTTTAAGCTTAATTCTCTAATTACCATGGCATTAATTAGCTATTCTTCATCAAACTTTCATAAAATCTAATCTGTAATAGACTAAACTCTTTCATATTCTCAAAATTAATTTGAGCATTATACCAATCACTGGTCAGTTTCACAGAAGTTCCAAATGTTAATACTGGTTGCCACCCCAAAATGGTCCTTGCCTTATTGGTATTTAAGTTTAAAAACTGCGCTTCCCTGAACTTTTCATTCCCAATGTTTATAATATATTTGCCTTGACCCCAATTTAATATTAACTCTTCAACAATTTCGTTTACCGTCCTATGCCCCTCAAAACGTGGCCCGAAATTCCATGCGCCACTATATTTTTCAGGGTTAAGGAACAATTTATATGTTAATAACAGATACCCAACCAGTGGCTCCAATACGTGCTGCCATGGCCGTACAGATAGGGGATTACGTATTTCGATTGGTTTTCCATTAATAAGCCCCCTGATGCAGTCAGGAATTATGCGATTATCAGACCAATCACCACCACCAATTACATTGCCTGCTCTCGCAGTCGCCAATCCTATTCCTTTGGCAGAATAGAATGATTTATGATAAGCATGTGCCACTATTTCAGCCGATGCCTTACTAGAACTATATGGGTCTTCCCCTCCCAGTCTATCTGTCTCAACGAAAGCTACTCCTGAATCTGAATTCCAATAACACTTATCCGAAGTAATAATAGTCACTGCTTTTACTGAATCTGTTTGTCGGCATGCTTCAAGTACATTTGCCGTGCCAATTATATTGGTATTAAATGTATAAAGGGGATCATTGTATGAATCAAGGACAAGTGGCTGAGCAGCAAGATGAAAGACTATTTCGGGTTTCGTTTGGTTAATAATTGATAATAATCCTGTGTAATCGTTAATGTCATGCCTTAAATCATTACAGATATCTTTAATGTTCATAGCATAGTATGTTGCCGATGGATTTTGGGGGTCAAGTGAAATGCCTGTAATCCTGGCGCCTAACTCACTAAGCCACAAAGTCAACCAGGAGCCTTTAAACCCTGTATGACCAGTAATCAAGACTCTTTTACCCTTAAATGATTTAATGATTTTTACCAAACTTTCCATTTAGCTTGTCCTGTTTTCCACATCTCCTCAAGAGCGTTCCGATCTCGAAGTGTATCCATTGGTCGCCAGAATCCCGGATGCTTATATGTAAAAAGCTCTCCTGCGTTAGCAAGCTTTTCAAGTGGATCTTTTTCCCATATTGTATCATCGCCATCTTGAATAAAATCAAACATGTCATAATTACATACAAAATAGCCGGCATTTATCCAGGAGCCATCTCCCCGTGGCTTTTCAACAAACTTGCTAACCTTATCATTATCTATTATATCCAATGCCCCAAAGCGGCCCTCTGGCTGAGAAGAAGTAATTGTGACAAGCTTTTTATGGAATTTATGAAACTCAAGTAATTGATTAATATTGACATCCGTCAGTCCATCGCCATATGTTAACATAAAAGGTTCCCCTGTTGGGATAAATGACTTTGCCCTAAGAATTCTGCCTCCAGTTTTTGTGTCAAGACCTGTATCGAGTAGTGTTATGGTCCATGGTTCACACGGATTGTTATGAATCTTCAATTTGTTTCTTGCAAGGTCAATACTAATGTCAGAGTGATGCAGAAAATAGTTTGAAAAATACTCCTTAATTACATAACCTTTGTAACCACAAAGTATAATAAAGTCGTTAAACCCATAATGACTGTATAGTTTCATAATATGCCATAATATAGGCTTCCCCCCTATTTCAACCATGGGCTTGGGAATTGAATGAGTTTCTTCACTCAGCCTGGTACCATAACCTCCTGCAAGAATAAGTGTTTTCATTTAAGGTCTTTAATTATAATTATCCAATTAAGGTAAGTATTTGGACTTTAAAATGTGAATAAACCCGAGTAGACCGGGAAAATACTTTGCAATTAAACTTATTAGTCGTAATTTTTGACCTAAACTCCCATAAGGTTGAAAGAACAATGAAATTAGTTTGCGTGTTATAATCTCTTCTTCTTCTCTCGCTAAAGCTCTTTTGTTTTCATTCCCAAATGCTTCAAGAACATCTGAAAATAAATAATAGGATCTGCGTCTGTCTTTAAAAGCAGGTGAGTGAGAAACACTGTTATCAAGGATCCTATAAGCAGATGTAACCTCATTCATAAAGTATATTTTGCTATTTATCGCTATTCTCATCCATAACCAATAATCATAAATAAACC